>Ga0307517_10001234_pt1 | contig 42977 bp, 45 predicted proteins | sample 23_EM_MG_FD_194515 | JGI IMG/M metagenome (GOLD analysis project Ga0307517, IMG submission 194515) | Populus trichocarpa ectomycorrhiza microbial communities from riparian zone in the Pacific Northwest, United States - 23_EM | ecosystem: Host-associated > Plants > Roots > Unclassified | place...
TGTGGAGTCAACGCTTGCTGACAAGCCTCAGTGTTAACCAGACCAGAGGCCAGCTCGTGCACTGTCCCTACTATAAGCCCTTTTCTTCATTAGATAGTGGAGCCCCTTCCCCACCTTTCCTCGCCACAGCCGATCATTATTTTGAGTGGAGATCTATTTACACTAACCAACCTCTGGCCATCATCACTTTCATAGTCCACCCCGCCTATTCTCAGAACGTTCCACAGGTAGACATCTACCCTCACCCTTATCATAAGTGTGAGAATTGCATCGTTAGCTGGTGGGATTTCCCTACTGCACTTCCTGGAGAAGTAGTTGCCTGGTTACAAGTCCAAGCTGATCTTCACGCACAGGAAGAAAGCTTTTGGCTATTCAGTCACGCCCTCGCCGACTTCGTTGATAAATTTTGGAAGCCAGTCTTCCCTTACGATCACAAGTCACCCAACCTCCGACCCGATCGAGCTCCTCCTCTTCCCCTCACCCCAAACCACCCATCGCTTACTACACCTCTGGTGCCTACCGAATAGTAAGCAGGCATCCAACCCTGACAAGATGTCCCTGGTCGACTACCCTCCGACGACACCTGTCGCTGCTCCCAAGACGACTCGCCTAAAAAGGGACATCCCATTAGTGGTTGTCTACGACCGGTACGGCGAGCACGCTGACCAACACGGACCGGAAGGATCTCGGCCATCACCTCCAACGCTTCAGGAGAATCAGCACTGGAGAACTCCCCAGTGCATCCTGAGCATGGAACAACCTCCAATCCCAGAACAGGCTGTTCATCAACCATGGAAGTGTACTCCAGTTCATCGTCAAGAATCTAAGGACTCGGTCAGTTTCAGAACACCCATCGGTTCAGGAACCACCAAATACCTCGATGGCTACCTCCGGGTCTCCTGAATGGGTACACTTGCAGACCTGATCCTGAACGTTGGTCATCAGTAAAGGCACAAAAAGCCCCAAAGGTGCCAGCGCACCTGCAAGACCTCGACGCGTCCCCGCAACTCCATGGAAAACTGCTCCTCAGCCATCCACAGCTTCTCCAAGTCAAACAGACGTTGGACTAGGTCCTGATTCTGACGAAGCACCTCCTCCACGTTTGAAGCCTGCCTCTTGAAGGCATCCTCCATCTCCTTCCGCTCATTGCGTTCACGGATCACCTACACGAAAGGGTCAGCGAACATCACCCAAAGACGTTCGAGGCCCTACCTCTCTTTCCAGAACATCGATACGGGCAAGCAGTCGACTCCCCATGGCTGACGCATGGCGCATCTCCAGACTTGTGGGAACGTCTTTTCCCCTGGATGACTCCCCCTCTACGAACCTCTCGGGCGTATCACGTACCCCCAGGGTAATCAAGCGGTCCAAGATTTTATCCCGCTTGGGAGAACGAACCCGTCGATCATTCTGGAGACGAGCAGTTTGAATGGCTGCGCCCCATAAAAAGTCCTCGTTGTACAAGTCAGACATCTGGTCGTCAAGGTATTCGGACCCTGGCTTGTCAAGGCGATCGATAATGGCGGATGAGTGGGGATAGGCGGCAAAGACGTGTCCTCTGACGTGGCGGTAACGACCCATCTCAGTACGAGTGACGGACACGTCATGGATGCGGTACTTGGTGGAAGAGATTCTAGGCATGGTAAAGAGTAGGGAGAGATGAAGAGATGGTAGAAGGAAGCTAGGTTTGTTGGTTTTGGAAGACGAGCGGATGATGAGTTGTCGCCCTAGGACGTCCTCTTTTATCCACCTCTCCCAAACCAGAACACGTCACCACTGTTGTCATCAATCCCCTTGTCAACACAAGTGGTGCCACTCCCTCTATTTTCCTATTGGTTGTTCCCACGCTCCCCCATCAATCTCCCTGACAATGATGGTGTCACTTTCTTTCCTATTTTCCTATTGGACATTCTCACGCTCCGCAGTTCTTCTTTGTCATGAATATTCTCACGACCCATTTCCCTTTGTTCTTATTTTCCCACGACCCACTCTCACTCCGATCATGATATCATAATATTCCCACGACCCACACTTACCCCGATTATGATCTCATGTCACAGTCACATGTCACAGGCCACTCTAGTAGTATATAAGGACTTCAGATAGCACTTGTATTCTCTAGTTTTGTTATTACAGGATTTCCTCTGCCTGAAGACGCTCTTCGGACAAGCTCAGAGACTTACTGCAAGAAATCAGACCTCAGATCTGCTCTCTTCTACTCTACTCCCTCTCTCCTCTATCACGCGCATCCACTGCCTCCTCGACCCATCGTCCAGCGTTGTGCAAGGCCCTGCCTCACCTCTCCTGTCGGTTTGAAGACCCCTACCCACCTTAGTGGTTCATTGTTGTCTCTGTTAGCAAGGGCAAGCTACTCAAGAATCGGTTAGTGACTCGTAGTGACGAGTCGTTTCCTGGAGTGGTCTCGGCGCAGAGTGGCCCTGACATGCAGTGGATAGCAGTCCTTCTCCCTTCATCTGTGGACAGGACCTCTTCACAGGAGATGAAGTTTGAGCGCCGGAGGTGGTTCCGCCACAGATCCAATGACGCAAACTCAACCAGGATGACCATGGAGTTCATGGGCTTATAATAAGGTCCCCACTCTGGACCCACCCCGCCAGGATTTGGTATCTGTGGAAACTGGAACGGGTCCCCAACTGCTCGAAGAAGTTTATCGAGGTTCTTGTCCAGGACGTTCTCCACTCGTGTGGAAAACCACCCAGGCATGAGTGCACAGAAGGCCTTCAGAGCCAAAGTTCGCGATTGTAGAGGGTGGGTTGGTAGGAGTGTCGATGAGAGAATAGGGAGAATTGTTGGGCTGAAATCAGTGTATTCCTGAGAGGTTGATAGAATGTAGAGGGCAATAGACCCTGGATGTGGGGATTTTGTAATGTGGGGTTCTGTGTTGCTGAACTTCTCGAACAGCAACAAGAAGTCTAAGAGAGGAGGTACCCCAGTTGGTTGTACAGCATATGAACCCCACAGGTAGTCCTGCTGTAAATGGTTCCCTAGCAATTGCACCACCACCCCGGCAATCCAATAGCACTCGGCCTCTGAGTACCCGGAGTTGAGAATTTCGGTCATCCATAAAAAGCCCAATCCTATGTTTTCCATGACTTGAAACGGGTTGAGATGACCCAATGCATGTAGGACTGGGACTAGATAGTATCGTCTGACTTTCCCCTCTCGGATTGATGTCTGTAACTGCTGATGGAAAAGGTTGAGTGATGTCTGCAATGCATCACTACTCCTGGATAAGCAAATGCCATGGGAAAGGTGGGGGAGGGTACATACTTATTGTGGGGGGCATACAAATCGTGAATGTCAATTTGGAGTCCCAGAGAAATGGCCATGATGAGGAAACAGTTTGTCTTGAGAATGACGAGCATCTGACCCCCATCTGCCATGAGTGCCTTGCAGAAATCATCTACTGAGAAGAGCCCGGGGATGATGGGGGGATCGTGAACACGCCTCCACCGCCAGAAAGTCTGGAGTACCACCCTACTCAGCCAAAGCTTATGTGTGGTGGGTAGATGTTTGGGCATAGTCTGATACCCCGAGTGGTCTAGAGGTGGGTCACGGGGCAGGGCCTTCGCAACGAGTTTGAGGCCCCTAATAATCAGCATAAGTATTTGCTGGGATTGATGTCCCAAATCCCATGGGAACGATACCAATTCATTGTTACTGATGCGCTCGCAGAGGTCCCTGAGGTCCCTATCCTCAGGTTCGATGGTGAGTTGGATGCTGAGAACCGATGCCAGCGCCATCCCAATTGAAGCCGCATGCTCCTCCTTACCAGGAATTACTCTTCCGTCCAGCAGGCAGTCGAAGAAGAGGTCCGCAAGAATGTGGGGTGACAGGGCTCCTGCAATCTCCGGGTACCAGATTGTGTCTGCAGCGAACCGGACGGTGGAAAGTATTACATCGGGATCCGTCATCGAATGGAGCACCCATGAGATGCAACGTGCATCTGCCTTGCAGGCTTCCCAGTCGATTGAAATGCCCTCGAATACCCGGGTGGGTGACACGACGACGGCGGCAACCGGTATGCCTTCCACTTCCTGTGCTACAACTGGGAGGCAATGGAAGCTCTTCAGTGCGCTGCGAACCCCGGAACAAAGATGTTTAAGGTTTCGTCCCAGGTTTTTGGTGGAAGGGAGGGATGCAATAGCCGATCGCAGCAAGCGAGCAAATGCGGCGTCACTACGTGTCAGGTATCTGACGGTGGTGCGGGTGAGGACGGAAGGGGGTGTCTGATATGGGCAATTGTAGTACAGTGTTGCTGCAAGAGTAAAGAAGACGTAAGAAGTGAGCCCGAAGAGCGTGAATGTCAGGATGACCCCAGCAACGGTGCGGCTGATCATCCATAGATATCGCGACAGCGCGCATCCGAGTAACATCAACGCAAGCTGAAGCATCACCGGGAGGCCCTCGATGACGAGGTGAAGGTGCCACTTCTCAAATCCATCCAACTTCCGCTGTCTGTCCCGGCTCTTGTCTCCAGCAGAACCTCCGTGGTTCCGGAGATATCGATTGACCCACTGCTTCCCAAGCATCGCCAGGAACGCGGCGAAGAGTGAGGTGGCGAGACTCGCGTAGAGTAGACATTGGACGGTGACGATTTCGGGGGGAGGTCCGGTCCAGGTGATTGCGCTGGGGTCTGCGTCGGGGAAGAGGGAGTTGTTCATGGTGTGTATCAGGATCCGCATGTAGGCGACGGTCGCGTCGTTCGGATCCGGTTGTAGCTTTGATTGAACATCGATGATGAAAGCTGAGCTGACTGCAGAGAACAGACCGGCCTGAGTACACTCTGAAATCAGACTTCAGGACAGAGGGTATGAACCGGGTGACTTACGAAAATGAGAGATGTGTTCAAGTCCTCGTCATACTTTCTGGCGTAGCTCCGGTCGAATTCTTCAGATTCTCTATGGTACACGGCGAAGAAGTCGGCACGCGAGTCGTTGGTTCTCAGTGGATCGAGGAATTCCTTGAGAACGGAGTAGAGGCTGGATCGGACTTCAGTTACGGCTGGCTACCATAACAATGGGATAGGCTGGGCGCACCACTTTGGATCTATCTGAACAACTGTCGGCTCCTGCGGTTGAGGTTTTTCGCCCTCGTGGGAGGGCGAGTCCGTCATTGGTAGTCGCGGGGAGAGAGTGGAAACCAAAGGCGCTTACCCAGCTTGTTTCGCAATCACTATATTACTGGAAGGTATGATCACGCACGAGCGGAGAAAGCTCTGGTGGCGCAAAGCACAGTTCAAAATGATGCCTAATGGCATGACGAGAGAGATGTTCCACAGGGAGCAACTAGCTAGTTCGCACTGTTCGATTGTTCAACGTTACGTTCAACGTTCGAACGTTCAATATTCAATTCCCGTAGATCTTTGGCGAAGGTACCGCGTCCTTTGTTTTTCGGACGACCCCCCCTATGACGACTGGGTTACGTCCCCGGTTGCGGCTTGTCCGCCACCCTCCGATAGATTCATCAACGAAGTGTCCGGCCCAGATGGTTTCACTACCGGTCTGCTCTAGGAACCCACTTTACGAATGCCGAGTTTCGACTCACGCGTGTCCCCCCCGGCCGGCGCCATCGACCTTGACAGTGCAGACGGTTTACAACGCTTCCTAGTCTTCCCCGGTTCGTCTCAACCGTCAGAAACAACTTCGAATTCATTCCAGGTCACACTATCTATCACCGTGTGCGACTGGGAGAAAAACATCCCAAACCGACCTTGAGGCTTCTTTTCTTGAACTCCTTCCGGGTAGAAGCGGCGCACGAGAAGCACAAGGAGCGTAATCGCTACGAGCAGCGCTAGCAGTCTCGCTAATTCCCCCCAACCGACCTGCCGCATGTGTCACCCCCGCTCGGGACTGGGTCCTCTCTCCCCAGGGTCTCCCGAGGTCTACTTGGTCAAAATCCGGAGGAGGGTCCGAGAATGGGGACGGGAAGCACGGGCATCTGTGAGGAGTGCGATGTCTCTGTCTCTGAACGTTCTCTTCCATGTCCTGATTATCCTATAGAACAGGCTAGCGGACGCGGAGGCTGGATTATATCAATTTATTACACCTGCCGAGTCTCATCTGTTCGGTGCTTGTTTAAACTCATCTCGAGAAGCCACGCCAGCCGGGGTTCTTCGCTTCAGGGCTGCTGGAAGGACTAGATGGCGCATTCGGGGAACAATTTCTCCGAGCCCGAGTGCTGCTGGCCGTACTCAGGTTTTCCGGGGACATCTTCGTTTCTCGTTATGCACCTTTACGCCCGGTTATTTCGTCGACCACCTCCCCACAACGCCTGGCACCCACACCAGTCATCCCCTCCGGGCCGGCAAGAGGAAGGTCCTGCTTTACGAAGGTATCGTTCAACGTTCAACAGTCTATCTGGGGTGTGTTGAAACTTGTATGCAAACGCGTGAAAGGTATCTCGCGATTCATCGAATCAACGATTGACTCGTTCCGGATCACTCGATTCTTCTTCCCAACCGGAACCGTTATTAGTTGCCAATGGTCGATGACGGCCGTCTGACCTCCCGCTGAGGACCATGACAGACACATGGTAACGGGCTGAAAATTCACTACGTTTACTGTCGACTGGTTCTATCTAACCCATGTAGGAATTTGATGTACGACCGGTCTCGTCGGCTGCTCGGCCAGATACCAACAGAGTTTCACGCGGGAGGAAGCGGACCTACGGTGGGCGATACAGCAGGGGTCTAACACCGGGAGTTAAGAAACGTGTAAGGGTTGCGAGACCCTACATCTTTTCTGGAGCGACAGAGTCAGCCGATGCGCCACACGACGGAACGTTAGTGGCTGACGTGCTCCGTTGCAGGGCAATCCACGCAATGCCGTATGGCATACGAATCAGGTTTGCATCTAAGTGTATTGTGTAACTGTTCGATGGTGTGTGGGGAACCGGGGCATATCGAATTTGATACCGGCGAAAAGATATCTCTGGGCATGTGGAACCGACGGTGATTGGAGTGCGGGAAGACCACCATCTCCACCAGCGAAACGAGAGAAGAAATCGCGCCCTGGCGGTTTCTTCGGGACAATATGCGGCGTTCTTTCCCACGGCAGGGCATCTGTACGTAGCGCGAGATCGCTCTGGTCTTCTCGAGCCCCCTCACCTTCTTCCAAGCCCCGAGTATCCTCAATAAGCAATATGGCCCGGATCGTCGGATTTCCGCACTCTATCGTGGGACAGACATAAGAAATTGTTTTTTTGTAGCTAGTCCCGACTTAAACGCTGCAAGCTATTCAACACTGCTATATCATCGACATCCCCAAAATAGTCAGAATCCAATCGATAATTCATTTATTCCGAGTGATATACGGCGTATCACTCGGCAGTACCAGTATTTACTGTCCTTCCCGGGCTGGACGGGTAGCTACGCCTACGTCGTTGCCACGGTCGTCCAGGTGAGACGGCTTACACGCATCACGTATCGCATATCGCAGAACAGACACTTGCATTCGTTACAGATGGGAGGTTGGCGGAGGAGACAATGAGGGAAGTGCCCGAAACGACGCGTCCCCCCGTGTCCGACCGGCCGGGACAAAACGTCGCCAAGTAAAGGAGGGATGAGAACGAAACGGAAAGTGATTCCGAACCGCTAGCTCCTGACGCAGAGGGGCCGAACTCTTCAGCCAGGAGGTTGACTGTCTTGGCCGTCGCCGCGACATTTTCCGAGAGGTCCGAAGCGCATTTTTCGTGCCATGAAGGATTACGCTCCGTTGCTGTTCGCCCTTCCTCTCCATCCTCCTCGCCCTCCGTAATCGTCTCCTGATCAACCTGTCATTATTGGGGTTGGAAATGAGTAGCGGCGTAGACGTTCTATGCTCCTCTGGTCGTCCGACGCGCGAGAGTAAGCCCGAAAAAACACCGGTGCTGCGACCTCTAGCCTCTCGCAATGTTTCAATCGAGCTGTCAGGTCATTGACAAGACGCGTGCGAGATGGGTCTGGGAGATGCATGTCGATGAGTTTGTCGCCTCAACACAGTATCCTTGTCACGTACTAAAGAACGGAGTAGAGGCAGACAAATGGCGAGGACCCTACGACATGGCAAATAGTACACCAGCACGGATCAGATGCGTGAGAAGATTCTTTCCCCCGTTGCATCCGCCACCACAAGACACTGCGAGTTCGATGTCACCATGCTATAGAATGATGGGAGCAGCCATGTATCCGTCTAGTGGGGACGTGGGCCGCCGAACATGAGGCAGATCCGGTATTTAGCTATACTTTTAGGTAATGTGGGAATCTGCCCTCGAACCACGACGGGAATGGACCCGCCACAGTTTTTACTGGACGCACTGACCGATTCTATCACTTCCGGGACCTTCATCGACACCAAATTATATGTCTTCTCTCATAGGGAACGTTCTGGACGCGTCGGCTCTCCACGAGCGTTGTACTGCAACAGTCGGGTTCTGAACACCATTCCCTACCTTTCAGCGCGTGGGTACCAGACATTTGTACGACGTTTCCCATCTAACCGTACGGCCCGGAAGTGTTTTCAGATGGGTTTTCGGAAGGACAAACGAAGGACATCAACGGAGGGTTCCCGTCCGACTCCCACCCTTACACCGATGACTACGACTATCTATCCGACAGTGACCTCGAAGATGGGCACTCCTGTTCTGAAGAGGAAGAGGAAGGACTTCCCGAAGATGACTGCTCCGAACTACCGAGCAGCCCGCAGGACTCAGAGTCCCAAATGCCTCTCACCCCACCCTCTGAAGATCTACCACGGCCGGCGGCGGATGTAATCGAGGTTCAAAATGACGACAAGTCAGCCCCAATGTCCATTGAATCGTCCGATATCTCCGGCTAATTCGCATCGCAGACCTGATAACCATCTAACGAGAATGGGGAAGGTCGCCATCATCCGCGATATGGGAGCGGTAACGTATGTCAGGTCTACCGCTGAATGATTCTCATACTTGACTGACCTCCCGTAGCTTCGAGGCCATGCTGTGTTACTTATACACCGGTGAAATCAGGTTTGCCCCGTTCAGCTCATACCCGCGTCACGAACACATTGCACATGCAAGGACCGGGGATTGGAGTACGGAGAGACTACCATCTCCATCAGCAAAGTCGATTTATCGACTTGCCGACATGGTGACCACCCTTGCTTTGTTTGGCACCCCCGAGGCTCATAAATTTCAGTACGATATACCGGCTCTCAAACAGGAAGCTGAGGTGTACATCCACGATAACTTGGCACACTGTAACATCGTGGATGAGGTATTTTCTGGTTTCTCCTCCCGGTGAGTCACCTGTTCACTTGAACAATCTACGAATACTCATCACCCCAACGCAGTTTTCCAGAGATACTCTCGCTGCAAGTCTCGAGACTTGTCCGCAAGATGAAGGAGGAATCCGCCGGTGGCACCGGGAGAGTCACACATCAACAGCTTAAGGATAAACTCGCCGCTTTCTCCCAATCGCAACTGTCACGTGCGGCGGACGCTCTCGCTATGATCTGGAGTGGTGTGTCGGGACTCGCACCAAAGCCCAAATTTGCTTCCCCTGCGGCGCCTATTCTCCTTCCAAGCCTCCTTCCAAATTGGCATAGGGTGAGACTTGCCCTCCTCAAGTCGATCTCTACGGGTACTTTCATAGACATTCAATTCTATGCATACAATGCGATTGGCAACAATGTACCGTTGGACCCGAGGCCGTTGTTCACTTCAAGTATTGTGGTTGAAGAGTGGGCACCCGCAATCACTACACGTAAGTAGAAAGGCTCCTCCCGATTTTCCCTATGCCAACATATATATGACCGAAGAAACTGTGGGGGCGGACTCCCAATTCGCGAGTCCCGTGGATGGACCGACCGATGATTATGAATGTTGGCGTGGGGAGCTTCCGGAAACCCATCGCGAGGGCAAGGCGGTCCTGTACGTACCTGATTTGTGGGACTCTCGGGTGGATTATGTCTCATGTCCTGTTTAGACAGTATCGGACCGAAACCGCCTACACCGAAAGACGCGAAGTAGTGATGCTAATGTCTGGGGCATGGAACACGTGAGCTTAGTTCGGCCTTCTACCCGGTCTTCTACGTGAAAAGTGGCTGATGCGTATGCAGGTGGATATCGCTCCTTTCCCGTGCCTACACAAACCGAGTGATCTTTGTGCCCCTCCTGACTTCGACTCATAATAGCGATCCGATAGCGGATGGCAAGGTGCGGCGGCCGCAGTCGTGCTCTCCTCGTTCAATGTATTCTCTGGCAACGGCAGTGGGTACCTCCTATGTATACGTTACTCCTAGCATTAACACGTTGAAAAGCTTGGGATCAAGAGTATCAAGGAGCGTGCACTGAAAAGTGTCCAGTCAAAACTCACCACTTCTAATATCGTACAAGAACTCTTTTCTTCTTTTGCTGCGAGGTTGGTGTCCAATAGTTCTTCTCATCCATTTCTTTCTCACTATTTCCCCTCTAGTCACAAAGAGATACTAGACATGGAGATCCAGTTCCTCCACGAGAACTTTACTGAGAAGGACTCCAAATCACTAACGGACCACATACAAAGGATGGGATCTGGGGAAGCGCCATTCTTCGCTGCAACACTGAGTCTGGTATACGGCGGGTTAGTCGAAAACGCGCTTTCAAAGCACGCCCCGCTTGATTCTGGTCTCGGCGGCCAGGGCACCCCCACCCATACTCCCCACCTCCATGCATCGACTTCCACCCCAAATGTTACATTATCTTCTAATTCCCAAGCCCCCGCTCCTGCCCCTGAACCTGCTTCCTCGGACACTACCACTAAATGGGTCGGGTTGAAATGCACCCGCTGTTATGGTGTCTCGTCAGTCCGCAACCTCCGTGACGATCTGTATTGTCCTCAGTGCCCTGCCACGGGTTGGAATGGAAGGGGGCGGCCATTCATGCGATGTATGACCTGCAAACGTATAAGGGAGACGCACGTTGATCGCTGCGTCAATGCCAACTGCAGTGGCGCATTTATATAGAGGTAAACATGTGTGTAAATTTGTTACTTCCTCCGAGCTACAGAATTGGATCTAATTTGGAGCGCTGAATCGGCAAGGGGGATGTACGCCTCGCCAAACTGTGTCTCCGGTGCAATTTGACTCGGAGACCATACCGCCGATTGCTCCACCGAATAACCTCCCGGATGCCACACTGCATAGTCCGAATAGTATGCCATTTGTGACCCCCCGCCCCCTTCCCATAACGAGTATTCCGGACTGAAATGGTGCGGTCATGTCCAGGTGAAAGCAGTATATACCGTTGAAACCGAAGAATGTGATCGGCCGGGAATGTTAACGAGCAGCAACGTATTCATGAGACTCAGGCCCGAACCATCCCAAACCCTGAGACAGGAGAGGAAGGACCCTGATCCTCGACTATTGTTAAACCTGACACCCCAAGCTCGGGAATGTTAATGCGTCCTCAGTGGTCGGGGAGCCAAAAAAGGCGATGATCTGGACATGGGGTTCGAAACAGCAAAAGTTCAAGGGGAAAGCAAATACTAGTCCGAACGTCAATACACGACCCCGCCAGCCGGACGATGAGTGATGCTGTTGTGATGAACACAAAGCGCACAAGTGCGGTGACTCCACATGATTGCGTCAGGAAAATGCTCGACAACTGCAGCAATACGCTTGCCGAGTAAGGGAGTCGGATAGAAGATTTTGGATGGAGAACTCGACGCTTTGACTCGGAATCGGTGTGATTGCTGATGTGTTTGTTTGATGTGTGCTTTTCCCACCCTTTCCCCGCTTTTTTTTGGAACCTTATTACTATTTCTAGGTGTCAGCTTTTCTGGGATCACGATGCTATCGTTTCTGAGGGTATGTATTTTTCCCTTCTTCCCACCCAACACATTCACGAGAACATCTCTTAAAGGCCCGCCCTGTGCTGTGGCATGAGGTCTCTCATTCACGTCCCCCATGTCTCCCGACGAATTAACGGAGATCATCGACACCGGCCACGATTTGTGAGCCCCCTCCCTTTTCATCCGCTTCAGATAGTTCACCCTTCCTGACCTTTCGGTTCCTAAATCCCCAGGACCGCAGTGAAGGTGAGTATTGATTTTTATCGCCTTTGCGACCCGGAGGAGGGGACTGAGTCGATTGCAATCAGTACTACAAGTTGGCATGCCTTGCCATCTTATTCTACGATTACCTGCTGACCCTGGAGGATGAGGTAGGCTACTCCATTGGAATCCATCTTAAATGGGTTTATCATCCCCGTAAAAGATCAAATTCGTTTGGTGTGGGAGGAGATCATGGGGTATGGAGAGAACGTTGTTCGCCGTACAACATTTGTTGACGATTAAGTAGTCTCTGCGCTTTTTGTCGCCGTACGTTCTCCTCTGCATAAAACTCTCCCTTTCTGACGGAGCGGTGTAGAACAGGTATTTGCCCATGGGCTACGAGTTTTGGTCATTGATGGGTACGTGGGATTGTAGCCTCCTTGACATATGAGATCGACCGTTGCCAACCCTATTGTAGTGACTTATCGCTCGACATTTTCACAACGGGTAAGCAATGCACTGAGTATGGCAACTTGTTGATGGAACTGGTCCTAGATGTACGACCGCAATTTCATAACCCTCAAACCGCCAAGCTTCTGACATGTCCGTCACAGATGCGACAAAACTATATTTGTCTCCCTATTCACCTACACGGCAATCACGGTTTTCGCTCAAGTGGTCCTAACCCTGAGGTCCGTTGTTTCTTGCATGGAGTAGCCCTGTGCTGATTGTGGCTGAATAACACAGGATCTACGCTATTACATTGAAGAACCGTGTAGTCACCGCATGCTGTTGTATAATGACGGTAGCGCAGTTCACTTTTGGCGTATACCTGACAACTATTACGGCAATGGGTAAAGGTAAGCCTCTGATCAGGCGAAGCTTGCGATTTGTATCTACTTTGATACTTTAGCTCGACAGATGCCGCAGATCCCACTTGACGCCTATCGGGTATGCACTGTCGCGGGGGGTGGGTCTGCAGCCATGCCTACGTCGGTCGGATTTGCCTCGTTATCTTTGGCATATGGTAAGAAACTCTTCCTGACCCCCGTCCGGCAGACGGTCACCCCAATCATCTCCAGACGTTCTCATCTTCTCAACCATCGTGTATACTGCGTGGCGGTCGAACCTATTCCAGCTACGGATACCCACTCTGCTCAGGACCATAGTACAAGATGCGACACACTATTTCCTGGTCATATTCACCTCGCAGCTCTTGTTCGTGTTCACCTCGATACTTGGAAGGGTAAGGATATTGTCATATCTCTCCGTGCTCTCTTTCTCGCTTGCTGAGGCCCTTACAGCCTTCAATCCGACTCATCCCCGGCCTGTAAGTAATACCAGGATTCGTCTCCTTCGTCTGTTCACCGTCTCCTTCTCCGCGGTACAGTGGAATCTACGTGTATGTCTGAATCTTTCCTTACATCTGAAGCCATCGGACCTGAACTGGGTGTCAGGTACCTTCCGGTGATGATCGGACGGTTGATGCTTTCGCTCAGGAAGGCCGCTTCTTTGCAGGGAGATGCGTGGAGCTTTGGGTTGCCGACCACTAACATAGGGATGAGATTTGCTGAACGCCGCGGGCCTGATGCCACGGGGGACGAGACACATCTGGACAGTTTTTTTGGCGGGCGCGAAGGGACTCAGAGTCGGGTGTAACGATATAAAGAACTAAGAACTTATTATAGACAATGATTGGGACTCTGCTCAGCGGAAACGGTCTTTCGAAATTCAGGTTCCGTAATCTTCTCCACGAAGCACCGGAGTTTGTTCCCGTACGGTAGAGTGACGTTCCCTGGAGTGGCGTTGCCCCCACAATTCAGAAACACAGCACCGGTCAGTCGAGACGGATAGAGAGAGGTGAGTCCGTGATCGACTCGGGCATCCCAACGTAACACCAGGTCAGACTCTAAAGCATACGACTGTCTACTAGCCAACCTCTCTTCACTGGGTTTGAAAATGGATGAAGGCACGCATGCTCCCCAGTTCTTTGATCTTAAATGTGTGGAGGAAGCCTAGAGGGGACACCGGTGCCAACAATCGCTAGCCTCCTGCCAGTTATTCAATCAAGATTTCAGATCCCCGCACGCGAGACGGGCCTGGGAGTGTCAATGGACTTGGTGTTTCGCAACGTTCTTGTCGCCGCTTCATCGCGTGTGGGGAATGGGGGCCATGAGCAGATGAGCGGCGAGGGTAGGGTGTGTAGGAAATACAGCATGGTCACGAGACTCACATCTGGTGGAGACCGTGGCGGGTACTCGAAGGGTAGGGTGAGAGCCACTCGCGACTCTAAGACCTGGGGACTCCGTGGTAATTCGGGGTCGTCAACTTCAGGGGAATCCTCCTTTTTCTCTTCAGGGCAAGAAAGTTCATTGTCGAGGTCACTGTCGGTAAGGACGGGAGTCGGATGGAAATCGTCCGTCAATGACCCTCATTTGTCCTTCCGAAGATGCGTCCGAGAGCACTTCGCCGTCGCGCGATGGGGTGCGTAGCATGGTGCCCACACGTCGAGAAGTAACGAGTGATGTTCAGAATGCGACTGTTGCAGTACAATGCTCTTGGAGACCCCAGACGTCTATAAGCCACTCTGCGAGAGGGGGTACAGAGTTTGGTATTGACGAAGGTCCCAGGGGTGATAGAATCGGTCGGTGCATCCAGCAAGAAGTGCGGCGTGTCCATCCTCGCAGCGGTTGAAGGGCAGATTCCACACTACTTGGGCGTGGCTAAAGAGCATGCACTCGATCGTCGGAGGTTTGGTGGGCATTTCGTCAGATTACTCCAACCGCGGTTGTTCAGTGTAACGCCTTTCAGATGTAGAGATCGAAGTGAAGGGAGGAGTTCCTCGTTTGCACGCGCGGCCGGTCCAGGTTCGGCCGTAAGGATCCTTTGAACATCTCTACGTTGGGGAGGCGCAACACTTCAATGTTGGGCGTCATGAAAAATAGTTCTTTTGGGGGTTTCGTGTGTGGGTAATCATTCGCATTGAAGCATCGGAATATACAATACGACTGGAGGAGAGGTAGGCTAGTGCAGCATCAAACGCCATGTTTACATTCCGCGACGGACTTCACCATCGAGTAGCGGGTGGCAGGCCGACCCATAGGAATATCGGAACAGGGGGAGCCCGGTCGCTGAGTCGAGCAACGTGAATGGTAGCTGGGGGAGATGTGTATGCGTATGCTGAGTATTCGGGTTTTCCGTGGTGCGGCAATGCGATCTTGGGTGTACTGACAATGGTGATTCCAATTAACGGTTCTACCCGCTTCGAAGTGGAAAATGGAGGCACGGAAGCTTGACATGTACCACCTTGCCGGGTTTGTGGCGGGAGTTGGGCACGAGGGGCATGAAATTGGTCTGCGTGTGAGTTCTGCGTGGACCGTGGGGTCGTCCTCGCCCTGTTAGAAGTTACTTCTCCCGTAGCATTGCTTACGTGATGGGATCAACGGCGTACAGGGTAGGACAGAGATCGGGGTCACAGGCGGGCCGCAGGGGAAACCGGTGCTCGTGAGGCGCTGACAATGACAAAAACTCGAAACCACCTCAAGTAGTTGGTTTCCCCATGTGCATCACTGGGACCGCTGGCGAGAATCCCCGGATGATGAAACTCCCGGGTGGCCCCGGGATGATGGTTTGGATGATTGACGGTGCTGCAAGATTGGATCATCCACCACTATTTGACTCGCATAGTCCAAGTCCATATCTATTCGATCACCAGGCCGTCGCAAGGCCAGACATGTCCCATTTCGACCAAAAGGATGACCGTAGCGGCGCACGGTGAGTTTGTCGTCAGTGTATGGCAGGAGTTTAACGTTTAGTGATTATCGTCACCACCGTGATACAAATCAGTGAAACGCCTCACGATAAAAGAGTCAGGTTGAGGCTCAAAGTTCCACAAGTCCGCCCTGTTCTCTCTACACACTCGCCTCCTTGTCACGAAAATGCAAATTCCTTCTCGTTTTCTCGTTTTCTTCGCAATCCTGATGACCGTTGAGGCGTACGTCGTCCCTAAGGGAGGAAAGTGTCTGTCATTCATGACAAATCTGCCATACTCACCACAGCACCACTACAGGCAAAGAGTACCGAAAATCGTTCACTGAAGGTATCAGTGATACGTTTTGACGGTCAGTGAGAGGTAAGTTTGGATAAGGTAGTCTCTCGGAGTACTCGTGCTGACTCGGAGTTGTCCATACCTGACGCCTGACGTCGCGTAGACATCTTATGGGAACCGGACACGGAGTCTACCGTTGTAGAACTGGATGTCCAGATGCGAGAGTGTTCCTCCTAACGGAATGATTGTAACCCTTGTGGGCCATTAGCAGCTGGCCGCATGCACATACCCGTGGTTTCTGCCAATGCAGCCCCCTGATATGCTCCCCTGACGCGAAAATAAAAGTTTTCGCGAGAGTAAAATATACATTCCGCCCGCCACCCACTCCATGAGCCACTTCTGAGGGATGAGGGATTTGTCGACTACTCTGCTTTCTGGGCCACTAACCTAGTCAAAGAAGTCCATACCGACGGAGGTATTGTAGGAAAATATCGATGATCCTGGACGTGCAGGTATGCACAACCTGTATCGGCTCGTAAGTACTCGAAGCCATCACAGCTATGGTAGCGGCGTGCCTGAAGTTTGAAGCTTGAAGATTTCGCGATCGTGCAGGACCGTAAACGACACTACGCTGTGTGTCGGAGATCGCGTGTACGGAAGTAAAACACATCTAGAATATAGTTCAGCTTCAAAGGAATTCAATCGCTGGTCGCGAAGTGGTCCGGGGAGATTCCGAAAGCCAGGACATCACGATCCAAGTCGAAGGCCGAGAGAGAGTTCGGGTGCCGAACTCCCGCAGAAAAAGGGTTCATGGTGTCAGGCGGAAAGGCCCCCTGTCGGAAGCCTAGTTTGGGATGAGGGCGCCGGGTGAGTGGAAGCGCTGGAATAAGTAGGCACCCTTGATTGGCGCCACGGATATCGTGCCCTCCTTCCGTCCATCCTCATCCCCGATGTCCCCCTTGATCAACGTCAACGCCGGCAACACCGAACACTATGCTTACGCTTGGCAGTAAACCTTACTATTGGTCTTGCGTCCCGCAACGGAAGGATTCCCGATCTTTCGTCTTCCAACGCTGTGAGCATCATACCCCTACTCGTCCTTATCCGTCGAATCGGCAGAACTGCAAGGATCAAGGCGATACTCTTCTTGCATTCGGTGCTCGTGGCAAATAATCTGCGTCTATTGTGATGTGTACTAGAACCATCAAACCCGGGCAAAGGGAAAAAGGAGGACGAGGAGCTCGGGATTAACATATTAACCGCTGAGTTTATTTGGCCTATCCCTGCATAATGGTTAGGCTGATCCTTTCGGGAAGATCTGGGTGGCATATATCATTAGCAGGGAGGTCAATACAGACAAGCCCTCCTCCGGCAGGAGGAGAGGGTGTAAAGCGAGCACCGGTTCGTTCGAACGTGTTTCCAAAGGGAAAGATAACACAGCGAAAGTTCTAATACATCGGGAAAATTTTGCAGGGTGTCGATGGGGGACCAGTTGACGGGATAAACACTGGCCAGCGCTAAAAATGTCCCTCCGCCTCTTACCAATTCTGAACGGACAACATTACCCCCGCGGACACTGTCTCACCGGTGTTCCAATCGGACCAAATGCATACAGACCCCTGCTGGCGGTCATAGATTTGTTGCCCGCTGGAGTACCTATATATATGCTCTTTAGCGGGTGGTTCTTCCATCTTATGTCCCAGTGACGGCGTTGAATCGATCATATAAGCGCATCAGCCAAATACATCCACTGGAATGTTGATGCTATTCACCCGCGTAAGCTCTCAAGCTCCCGCGTCAACGTTCAACATTTCAACGAAAACCCCACATATTCGTTCAATGTAAGTACTCCAAATGTACGTTGCAGGGAACTGCCTCCCCACAACCGAGGGCCTATTCGGACGGGACGAGCTGATCGAGAAGATCCTTGGTAGGCTCGCCGAGGACCTCGCTCCAATCACCCTCACCGGTGCCGGGGGGTCGGAAAAACACCCATTACTCCAGCCATCCTCCACCACAGCTCGGCGCTCCGACAACGACCATTGGTTAATCCGTTGTGATCGGTTCCCCGCGTCGCGCACTCGCTTCCTTACCAGACTCTCCAAGGTCATCGGTGCAATGGTTGATATTTGAAAACCCGAGGACTTGTCCCCTGGTAAGCTTGGCGCACAAGTGCGGTGACTCCGCATGGTTGCATCAGGAAAATGCCCGACAAATGTATCAGCAACGCGCTCGCCGAGTAAGGGAGTCGGGTAGAGCATTTTGGACGGAGAACTCAGCACTTTGACTCGGAATCGGTGTGATCGTTGATGCGTTTATTTGACGCGTGCTTTTCCCGCCCTTTCCCCACTTTTCTCGCACCTTATCACTATTTTTAGGTATCGGCTTTTCTGGGATCACGATGTTATCGCTTCTAGAAGTACGTAATTTTCCCTTCTTACCACCCAATACATTCACGAGAACATCTCTTAAAAGACCACCCTGTGCTGTAGCATGGGGTCTCTCATTCACGTCCCCCATGTCTCCCGACGAATTGAAGGAGATCATCGACACCGGCCACGATCTGTGAGCCTCCTCCCTTTTCATCGGCTTCAAACTAGCTCACCCTTCCTGACCTTTCGGTTCCTAAATCCCCAGGGCCACAATGAAGGTGAGTGTCGATTTTTATTGTCTTCGCGACTCCGAGCAGGGAACTGAGTCTATCGCAATCAGTACTACATGTTGGCATGCCTCGTCATCTTATTCTACGACTACCTGCTGACCCTGGAGGACGAGGTAGGCTACCCTATCCCCATCCCCCTTGACTAGGCTTATCGTCCCCACGAAAGATCAAATTCGTTTGGCGTGGGAGGAGATCGTGGGGTACGGAAAGAACATCACTCCCCGTATGACATTTGTTGACGATGAAGTAGTCTCTGCGCTTTTTATTGCCGTATGTCCCCCTCTGCAGGAAACTCTTCCTTTCTGACAGAGCAGTGTAGAACAGGTATCTTCCCATGGCCTACGAGTTCTGGACATTGATGAGTACGTGGGATCGTCGTCTCCCCCTGACATATGAGATCGACCGTTGCCAACCCTATCGTAGTGACTTATCGCCCAACATTTTCACAACGGGTAAGTAATGCACTGAGTATGGTAGACTTGTTGATGGAACTGGTCCTAGATGTACGACCGCAGTGCAACAACCATCAAACCGCCAAGTTTCTGACATGTCTGTCATAGATGCGACAAAACTATATTCGTCCCCTTGCTCACGTACGCGGCGATCACGGTTTTCGCTCAAGTGGTCCTAACGCTGAGGTCTGTTGTTTCTGGCATGGAGTAGCCCTGTGCTGATTGTGGCTGAATAACACAGGATCTACGCTATTACATTGAAGAACCGTATGATCACCGCATGCTGTTGTATAATAACGGTATTGCAGTTTACTCTTGGCGTGTACTTAGCAACTATTATGGCAATGGCTGGAGGTGAGCTTTCGACCAGGTGAAGCTTGCAACTTGTATTCACTTTAATGCTTCAGCCCGACAGACGCCACCGATCCCACTTGATGCCTATCGGGTATGCGCTGTCGCGGTGGGTGAGTCTGCGTCCATGCTTATGGCGGTCGGATTTGCTTCGTTATCTTTGGCATATGGTAAGAAACCCTTCCTGCCCTTCGTCTGACAGACACCCACCCCGATCATCCCCAGATGTTCTCATCTTCTCAACCATCGTGTATACTGCGTTGCAGTCGAACCTATACCAGCTCCGGATACCCAGTCTGCTCAGGACCATAGTACGGGACGCGACACACTATTTCCTGGTCATCTTCACTTCGCAGCTCTTGCTCGTGTTCACCTTGATACTTGGAAGGGTAAGGATATTGTCATATCTCTCCGTCCTCGCTTTCTCGCTTGCTGATGCCCTTACAGCCTTTGATCCGACTTATCCCCGCCTAGTAAGTAATAATAGGATCCATCTTCTTCGTCTGTTCACCATGTCCTTCTCCATGGAATAGTGGAAACTACGTGTACGTTTAAACGCCTCCTTACTTCTGAACCTATCGGGCCTGAACTGGGTGTCAGGTACCTTCCGGTGATGATTGGGCGGTTGATGCTTTCACTCAAGAAGGCCGCTTCTTCGCAAAAAGATGCATGGAGCTTTGGGGAGCCGACCACTAACATGGGCATGAGATTTGCTGAACGCCGCGGGCCTGATGCCACAGGGGACGAGATACATCTGGGCACCTTTTTTGTTGGGCGCGAAGGGACTCAAAGCCGGGCGTGACGATGTAAAGAGCAATACTAAGAACTTATTATAGACAACAATTGGGACCGTGCTCCGCGGAAACGATCTTTCGGAATGAAAGGTCTGTAGTCTTCTCCACAAAGCACCGAAGTTTGTTTCCGTAGGGTAGAGTGACGTTCCCTGGGGTGGCACTGTTTCCTCAATCGGAGACACAGCGCCGGTCAGTGGAGACGGATGGGGAGAGGTGAGTTTGAAGGTTCTTGCGATCGAGGACGTCCCAACGAAACACCGGGTCGGATGCCTAAGCATACGATACGATCGTCTGCTAGCCAGTCTCTCTGCCTTGAGTTCGAAAACGGATGAAGGCACGCATGCTCTCTACTTCGCTGGCCGTCGAATGTGTGGGAGGAAGCCTCGAGGGAACATCAGTGCCGACGATCGCTGACCTCCTGTCATTTTTCAATCGAGATGACAGGTCCCCACACGTGAGACGGGCCTGGGGGACGAGTGCCGATGGACTTGATATCTCGTAACATTCTTATTACCACTTCCTCGTGTGAGGGACGAGGTGGGGGCGGATGAGTCGCGAGGGTGGGGGGCGACAGGCCGGTGTGTAAGAAATACGGTATGGCCACGAAGCTCACATCTGGTGGCGGGTCCATCCTCGTAGCGGTCGAAGGGCAGTTTCCCCACCACTACTTAAGCATATTCAGCCTACGTTCACCGGGCCACATTCTCACCAGAGATACCCCTCCCGCTCCACAGAGATGCCTCTCCGTGTCCATTCCGGGGCCAGAAACACCTTGCGGGGGTGCACCCTCGCTGAGATAATTCCAAAGTCTGTGAGGTGTATAACGAGGTGACGTTATAGGGTAATTGGCAGTGATCATCGCGGATACGGCGGCGGAGAGAGCTCGAGAATCCCCCACGCACTAGATCCGTTCAGTTCGTGCGCAGGCGAGGGCCGGGGATTGAAATATTGAAGTACGGGGAGACTACCATCTCCGTCGGCAAATCGAGAGAGGAAATCGCGCCGCGGCGGCTTTTTCAGGAGAATATATGGTATTCTTTTCAGCGTAAAGCGACCATTCGTAGCACGAGATCGCTTTGATCTTCTCGAGTACCCCCACCTTCAACGTTGTGATCCCCAAAATATCCAAAACTTAATCTATTCATTTCGGGTGATATACGGTTTGGCAGTACCAGTGCTTGCCGTTAACGTGTCCAGAAACCCCAGGGCTTCGTAAGTACCACGGGAGTGACCACAGGCGCAAGTTCTGTGTTGGGTTGGATGAGTAACTGCACTCCACATTCCCATGCTCGTCCAAGCGGGATGATTTACGCGCGTTGGATATTGCAAAACAGACACTTGCATTCGTTGCAGACGGGGGATTGGCGGAAGAGAAAAAAATAAGGGAAGCGCCCGACATGACGCGTCCCCGCGTTCGACCAGCTGGGACAAAACACCGTCAAGCAAACGGAGGGATGAGAACGAAACGGAAAGCAATTCCTCACCGCTAGATTTTGATACGGAGAGATCAAGCTCTTCAACCAGAAGCCTGACCGCTTTGGCCGTCGCCGCAGCCTCCTTCGAGAGTACCAGAGAGCATTTTTGAGACCGTGAGGGATTACGCTTCGTTATTGGTGTCTCGGGAGTCTTCGCATGCATCTTGCCCTTCCTCTCTATCCTCCTCACCAGCCGCGATGGCTCCCTGACCAGCCTCTCCGCACTGGATTCGAAAATGGGCAACGGCGTAAATGTTTTGTACTTCTCCAGCCGTCCGATATGTGGAAGTGAACCTCGAGAGGGCACCGGCCTTGCTGCGCGACCTCTAGCCTCCCGCCATTTTCGACCGAGGTGTCAGGTTCTTGAAAAGACGTGTGCGAGATGGGCCTGCGAGATGACTGTCAATGAGTTTGTCGACCCACCACAGTGTCCTTGCCACATACTTGTGTGTAAAGAACGGAGTAGAGGCAAACGAATGTCGAGATGAACGGATTTGGAACGTGGGAAGATCCTTTCCACTGTTGCATCCGCGGCGATGGTCACCACAAGACACCGCGAGTTCGACATCTTCCTACCTCCGACAGACTTGGGACTAGCTTGGCAAGAACGCAACTTGTTCCACCTGCGCATGTTACTTCCGGCCCCGGAATCACGGACGCCACTGCAGAATGGATCCATCTCTGGTGGAGATGCGGGCCGGCGAACGTGGAGTAAATCTGGTATTCAGCTACACTTTTAGGAAACGCATACACCTACCCGCGAACCACGACGAGAATGGACCCGCCACAGTTTTTACTGGACGCGTTGACCGACTCTGTCACTTCTGGCACGTTTGTCGACACCAAACTCTATGTCTTCTCTCGTAGGGAGCGTTCTGGACGCGTCGGTTCTCCGCGAGCGTTGTACTGCAACAGTCGGGTTCTGAACACCATTCCCTACCTTTCAGCGTGTGGGTACCAGAAACTTGTACGGCATTGTTCATCTAACAGCATGACCCGGTAGTGTTCTCAGATGGGTTTTCGGAAGGGCAAGCGAGGGACATCGACGGAGGATTCCCCTCTGGCTCCCTCTCATACACCGATGACTACGACTATTTATCTGACAGCGACCTTGAAGATGGATCCTCCTGTTCTGAAGAGGAAGACGAAGGACCTCCCGAAGATGGCCGCCCCGAACTGTCGAACAGTCCTCGGAATTCAGAATCGCGAGTGGCTCTCACCCCACCCTCCAAATATCCACCGCGGCCGCTACCAGATACAAGCAAGGTTCAAAATGACGACGTGTGAGCCCCAATACCCATAGAATCATCCAACGTTATGGCTTATGGCTGACTCGCATCACAGACCCGACAGCCACTTAACGAGGATGGGAAAGGTTGCCATCATCCGTGATATGGGAGCGGTAACGTACGTAAAGTCTATCGGCAATTGGTTCTCGTACCTGACTGGTCTCCGTAGCTTCGAGGCCATGCTGTGTTTCTTGTATACCGGCGAGATCAAGTTTGCCCCGTTCAGTTCGGACCCACGTCGCGAGTTCCCCACCCAGGCGAGGACTGGAGATTGGAGTGCGGGGAGGCTACCTTCTGCATCAGCAAAGTCGATTTATCGACTTGCCGACATGGTGACCATCCTTGCTTTTTTTGGCGTCCCCGAGGCTCATAGGTTTCAGTACGACATACCGGCCCTCAAGAAACAAGCTGAGGTGTGCATCCACGATAATCTGCAAAACTGCAACATTGTGGAGGAAGTGTTTTCTAGTTTCTCCTCCTTGTGAGTCACCCGCTCACTTGAACGGTCTACGGATGCTCACTTCCTGGACGTAGTTTCCCGGAGATACTCTCGGTGCAAGTCTCGCGACTTGTCTGCAAGATGAAGGAGGAATCCGCAGGGGACACTGAAAGCGCCACACGGAAACAGCTTCGTGATAAGCTCGCCACCCTATCTCAGTCGCAACTAACACGTGCGACGGACGCTCTCACTATGATCTGGAATAATGTGACGAGACCACTAGATCAACTCGCCCCAAAACCCAAGTTCGCTTTCTCCGTGACGCCTATCATCTTTCCGAATTGGCATAGGGTAAAACTTGCCCTCCTCAAGTCGATCGCAACGGGTGCTTTCATAGACGTTCAACTCTATGCGTACAATGCGGTTGACAACGATTTACCGTTGGACCCGAGGCCATTGTTCACTTCGAGTATCGTGATTGAAAAGTGGGCACCCGCGATCATGACGCGTAAGTGGGACAGCTCCTCCCGTTTTTCCCAATGCTAACATATGACCGAAGAAACCGTAAGGGTAGGCTCCCAACCTGCGCGCGTTGTGGACGGACCTACCGATGATTATGAATGTTGGCGTGGGGAGCTTTCAGGGGCCCTTCATAGATGCGAGATGATCCCGTACGTGCCCAGTGGTTTATGGAATCCTCGGGTGGAACAAGCCTCACGTCCCGTTTAGACAGCACCAGACGGAAGCTGCTGTTGTTGCTACTGAAAGCCGCGATGCAATGATACTAATGTCAGGGGCATGGAAAACGTAAGTTTGATCCGACCTTCTACGTGACAATTGACTGATGCGTATGTAGGTGGATGTCTCTCCTTTTCTGTGCTTACACAAACGAGATTATCGTTACGTCTCTCCTGACTTCGACTCAAGATAGCGATCCGGTAGTGGATGGCAAGGTGCGATCGCCGCAGTTGTGTTCCCCTCGTTCAATGTATTCTCTGGCAACAACAGTGGGTATTTCTTATGGACACATCGCCCCCAGTATTGACACGTCGAAAAGCTCGGGATCAAAGATATCAAGGACGGTTCACTGGAGATTGTCCGATCCAAACTCTCCACTTCTAACATTGCGCAAGAGCTCTTTTCTTCCTTCGCTGCGAGGTTGGTGTCCAATAGTTCTTTTCATTCATTTCTTTCCCACTCTTTCCCCTCTAGTCACAAAGAGATACTGGATATGGAGATCCAGTTCCTCCACGGGAACTTGACCGAAAGGGACTCTAAATTGCTAACGGACCACATACAAAGGATGGCATCTGGGGAGGCGCCATTCTTCGCTATAACTCTGAGTTTGGTATACGACAAGTTGGTTGAAAATGCATTCTCGAAGCACCCCTCACTTGGTTCTGGTCTTGGCAGCCAGAAAGTCGCTACCCCTACCCCTCCCCTTCAGGCATCGATCTCCAACCCCAGCGTTGCCTCGTCCTCTAATTCGCAAGCTCCGGCTCCTGCCCCTAAGCCTATTTCTTCGAACACTACGATCAAACAGGTTGGGCTGAAATGCGCACGATGTTCCAGTGTCGCATCAATACACAATCTCCGTGACGGTCTGCATTGTCCTTGGTGCCCCGCCACAGGCAGGAATGGAAGAGGTGAAAAGGGGTGGCCATTTATGCGATGCAAGGGCTGTGACCATCTAAGGGAGATGCGCGTCGGCAGTTGCGTCAAAGCCAACTGTGGCGGCGTGTTTACGTAGAGGCAAACACGTGTAAATTTGTTACTTCCTCCAAGCCACAAAGTTGAATCTAGTGTTGGGTGTTGAACGTTGAATGTTGACTCGGCGAGGAGTGGGGGGATATACACAGCGCCAGACCACATCTCCGATGAAATTTGACCCGTATTATACTGGTCGGGCCACCGAAAATCCCACAGTGTTGTTCAAACAGCGTACCGTTCGTGACTTTTCATCCCCTTCTCCGTCACAAGCATTCCGACCTGGGGCAGCACGGTTGTGCTGAGGCGAAAGTAGTACTGGTCGTTAGAGCTGAGGGACGGGAGGGAATAGACCAATGTGTCAGAAGAGACGAGAAGCGACAATCTAGGGATGAAGCCAAGGTCGAAACAGCAAAAGTTCGAGGGGGAATCAATAGTGCAAACGTCGATACATGACCCTGCCGACTGGACGATGGACGACACTTTTGTAATGGATATATACTGACAAGTTCTGATAGTACCAATGCAGGGTCGGGGGCCACGATATCTGTCCAGTACCGGCCGGTGCTGTCTAGTGCTGAGGATGTTCCTCCGTCTCTCACAACTCCCTAGCCCGGCGCTGTATGTTGTGATGTGGTCCGGTTGCCAACTTGGAAAACGGCAAGCACATTGCACGTTTCAGAATATCCGAAGTCCGATAATCCGGTGTTTGCATCTGTTTTGTCATACGGACTTCAGTTTTCCGTCCGTCTGTTGTCATTCCTCTGTCCTGGTTGTCATGCCGAATATGTTTGCCTTCGTGTTTACGCTTCATGCAGCCCGGTTTTTATTATCGGTCGATACCGGTCAGAGACCGAGGTCAGTTTTCAGCGCTTTCAGCACTGGTCGGGGCCGGTATTGCTCGGCGTTTATCTGGGCGAAGGTTCTCGCGTCCGCGTCAATGTTCAACGTTTCAATGAAACCTCAGATATTCATCCAATGCAATTACTCCCAACGTACGTTGAAGAGGACTGCATCCCCACAACCGAGGGCCTATTCGGACGGGACGAGCTGATCGAGAAGAGCCTTGGTCTCGCCGAGGACCTCACTCCGATCGCCCTCACCGTTGCCGGGGGGTCGGGAAGACATCCATTGCTCCAGCCATCCTCCATCACAGCTCGGCGCTCCAGCAATGACAATCGGTTAATCCGTTGCGATCAGTTCCCCACGTCGCGCACTCGCTTCCTTACCAGACTTTTCAGGGTCGTGTGCAAAGCCCGATATCGGAGCCCGAGAACTTGTCCCCTGGTAAGTAAGCTTAGCGCACGAGTGCAGTGATTTCACACGATTGCATCAGGAAAATGCCTGACAGTTGTATTTGACGTGTGCTTTTTCCGTTTTTTTTGGAACCCTATTGCATACTATTTCTAGGTGTTAGCTTTTCAGGGATCACGACGTTACCGCTTCTAAAAGTGCACACTTTTCTCTTGTCTCCATCCCACGCATTTGCGAAAGCATCTCTTAAAAGACCACCCTGTGCTGCGGCATGAGGTCTCTCATTCACACCCCCCATGTCTCCCGACCAATTGAAGGAGATCATCGACGCCGGTCACGATTTGTGAGCCTCCACCCTTTCATCTGCTTCAAAATAACTCACCCTTCCTGACCTTTCGATTCCTAAATCCCCAGGACCGCACTGAAGGCGAGTATTGATTTTTACTGTTTCTGCAACCCGGAGGAGACTGAGTCAATCGCAACCAGTACTACATGTTGGCATGCCTCACCCTCTTATTCTACGATTACCTGTTGACCCTGGAGGACGAGGTAGGCTACCCCATTGACGTCCATCTTAAATGGGTTTATCATCCCCGCGAAAGATCAAATTCGTCTGGTGCGGGAGGAGATCGTGGGGTATGGAGAGAATGTCACTTGCTGTACGACATCTGTTGACGATAAAATAGTCTCTGCACTTTTTGTCGCAGTGCGTCCCCCTTTGCAGAAAACTCTTCCTTTCTGACGGAGCGGTGTAGAACAGGTATCTGCCCATGGGCTACGGGCTCTGGTTATTGATAGGTACGTGGGATTGTGGTCTCTCCCTGACATATGAGATCAACCGTCGCCAACTCTATCGTAGTGACTTATCGCCCGACATTTTCACAATGGGTAAGCGATGTACTGAGTATGGTAGACTTGTTGATGGAACTGGTTCTAGATGTACGACCGCAGTTTGACAACCCTCAAACCGCCAAGTTTCTGACATGTCCATCACAGGTGCGACAAGACTGTATTTGTCTCCGTGTTCACGTACACTGCGATCACGGTTTTCGCTCAAGTAATCCTCACCCTGAGGTCCGTTGTTTCTGGCATGGAGTAGTTTTGTGCTGATCATGGCTGAACTACACAGGACCCACGCTGTTACATTGAAGAACCGTATAATCACCGCATGCTGTTGTGTAGTGACAGTAACGCAGTTCACTCTTGGCATATACTTGACAACTATTACGGTAACGAGTAGAGGTAAGCCTCTGACCAGGTGAAGCTTGCAATTTGTATCTATGGTACTTCAGTTCGACAGATACCGCAGATCCCACCCGGTGCCTATCAGGTATGCACTGTCACGGAGGGTGGGTCTGCGGTCATGCCTACGGGGGCCGGATTCACCTCATTATCTCTGGCGTATGGTAAGAAACCCTTCCCGTCATTCGTCCAGCAGACGCCCACCCCAATCATCTCCAGACGTTCTCATCTTCTCAACCATCGTGTATACTGCGTGGCGGTCGAACCTATACCAGTTCCGGATACCCAGTCTGCTCAGGACCATAGTACAAGATGCGACACACTATTTTCTGGTTATATTCACCTCGCAGCTCTTGTTCGTGTTCATCTCGATACTTGGAAGGGTAAGGATATTGTCATATCTCCCCGTCCTCTCTTTCTCGCTTGCTGAGGCCTTTATAGCCTTCAATCCGACCCATCCCCGTCTTGTAAGTAATACTAGGATTCGTCTCCTTCATTTGTTCACCATGTCCTTCTCCGCGGTACAGTGGACTATATGTGTATGTCTAAATCTTTCCTTACATCTGAAGCCGTCGGACCTGAACTGGGTGTCAGGTACCTTCCGGTGATGATCGGGCGGTTGATGCTTTCGCTCAGGAAGGCCGCTTCTTCGCAAGGAGATGCATGGAGCTTTGGGGAACCAACTACTAACACAGGCATGAGATTTGCTGAACCCCGCAGGCCTGATGCCGCGGGGGACGAGATTCATCTGGACACCTTTTTGGGCGGGCGCGAAGGGACTCAAAGCCGGGTGTGACGATGTAAAGAGCAATACTAAGAACTTATTATAAACAATGATTGGGACTGTGCTCAGTGGAAACGGTCTTTCGAAATTCAAGTTCCGTAATCTTCTCCACGAAGCACCGGATTTTGTTCCCGTACGGTAGAGTGACGTTTCCTGGGGTGGCGCTGTTTCCCCAATTCGGAAACACAGCACTGGTCAGTCGAGACGGATGGGGAGAGGTGAGTTCGCGATCGACTCGTACGCCCCAACGTAACACCAGGTCAAACTCCAAAGCATACGACTGTCTACTAGCCAACCTCTCTTCGCTGGTTTTGAAAATGGATGAAGGCACGCATGCTCTCCAGTTCTCTGATCATCAAATGTGTGGGAGGAAGTCTCGAGGGAACACCGGTGCTAACGATCGCTAGCCTCCTGCCACTTTTCAATCAAGATTTCAGGTCCCCGCATGCGAGACGGGCCTGGGAGCGCCAATGGACTTAGTGTTTCGCAACATTTTTATTGCCGCTTCCTCGTGTGTGGGAAACGGGGGGCGTGGGTGGATGAGTGGCGAGGGCAGGGGTGTGTAGGAAATGCGGCATGGCCACAAAACACACATCCGGTGGCGGTCGTGGCGGGTACTCGAAGGGCAGGGTGAGAGCCACTCGCGACTCTGAGACCTGGGGACTCCGTGGCAATTCGGGGTCGTCAAATCCAGGGGAATCTTCCTCTTCCTCTTCAAAGCAAGAAGGTTCATCGTCGAGGTCGCTGTCTGACAGGCAGCCGTAGTCGTCGGTGTAAGGACGGGAGTCGGAGGGAAATCATCCATCGACGACCCACGTTTGTCCTTCCGAAGATGCGTCCGAGAGCACTCCGCGGTCGCGCGATAGGGTGTGTAGTGTAGAACCGGGCCGCCGACCGACTGTGGCGCATCAACAAAAGCTTTGATCACTTTCAGGGTGACAAAGGTGCTGAAAGCGACGGGCAGTCTCCGGAGGCGCGCAAAAGTGAAGTGACATTGTCTCCGCCAATTTGGAAACGCAGTACCGATTACTCAAGACGTATGGAGGGAGGCGAATTTGAAGGTCCTTGCGATCGAGGATGTCCCAGGTCGGGTCCCTAACCATACGATTGTGTCCTAGCCGACCTCCCTGCGCTGGGCTCGAAAGTAGATGAAAGCATGAGTGTTCTCCGTTTATCTGGATACCAAGTGTCTGCGAGAAAACCTCGAGGGAACATCTGTGATACGACCTCTAAGATCTAACCGGGACCTCCCGCCATTTTTCGATCATTGAAGATGTCAGGTCCTTGCCCGCGAGACGCGCCTGGGAGACGAGTGTGAATGGATATATCGTCTGGCAACAAATTGCTGCCACGCGCTCGCGTGTAGGGGTGAAGGAAAGGCGGATGAACCACGACGACAGAAGAGGTCAGGGTGAGCGGATCAAATGCGTGGGGGATTCTCGAGTTCTCCGCTGCCACGTCTGTGGTGATCACTTCCAACCACCCCACAGCCACCCTACGACGTCGCCCCCTATATATCCCCCAGATTTTGGAATCGTATCAACGAGAATGCAAACGTTTCATCCCCACAAGATATTTCTGACTTTGGGATGGACACGGGGGAAGTTACTGTAGAGCGGCCTAGATGTACCTCCGATGAGAGCGTGGCCTGGCGAACGTGGGCTGAACGTGTTGTTCAACCGCGCTTAAGTAGTGAGGAATCTGCCTTTCACCTCTACGAGGATGGTCCCGCCACACTTTCTACTGGACGCCTTCGCCGATTCTATCACTTCTGGGATCTTCGTCGACACGAGATTCTATGTCTTTTCCTATAGGGAGGCTTCTGGTCGTGTTGGCTCCCCAAGAGCGTTGTACTGCAACAGTTGTGTTCTGATTACGGTTCCTTACCTTTCAACGTGTGGGTACCAGAAACTCGCACGACGTTCCGCATCTAACCGTACGGCTTGGAAGTGTTCTCAGATGGGTTTTCAGAAGGACAAATGAAGGATATCAACGGAGGATTCCCCTCTGGCTCCCACCCTTACACCGATAACTACGACTACCTGTCAGACAGTGACCTTGAAGATGAATCTTCTTGCCGTGTCTGAAACCTGGGGACCTCGTGACAATTTGGGGTCGTCGGCTTCGGAGGGCTCTTCATATTCCTCTTCCTCTCACTCCACCCCCAAAAGATCTACCATGACCGCTTCCAGGTGCAACCGAGGTTCAGAGTGACGACAAGCCAGCCCCAATGCCTATCGAACCGTTCAACATTTCTGACTAGCTCGTACCACAGGCCCGACAACCATCTAACAAGAATAGGGGAAATTGCCATCATCCATGACATGGGAGCAGTAACGTATGTTAAGTCTATCGCTGAACGATTCTCGTGCTTGACTAACCTCCCGTAGCTTCGAGGTCATGCTGTATTTTTTGTACACCGGCGAGACCAAGTTTGCCCCGTTCAGCCCGGACCTACGCCGCGAGCTCCCTGCGCAGGCAAGGACCGGGGATTGGGGTGCGAAGAGGCTGCTATCTCCATCAGCAAAGTCACTCCACCGACTTGCCGACGTGGTAACCACCCTTGCTTTGTTTGGTGTCCCCGAGGCTCAGGTTTCAATACGACATACCGGCTCTCAAAGACCAAGCGGAAGCCCACATCCGTGACAACATGGCCCATTGCAATATCGTGGATGAAGTATTTTCCAGTTTCCCCTTGTGAGTCACCCGCTTACTTGAGCAATCCGCAAACACTCATTCCCTTGACTTAGCTTCCCAGAGATACTGACAATGTAAGTCTCGCAGCTTATTTGTAGAGTGGAGGAATCCGCGAGGGATACCGAAAGCGTCACACGGAAACAGCTTCGGAATAAACTTGCCACTTTGTCCCAGTCGCGACGGACGCTCTCGCTATGATCTGGAATGGTGTGATGGGACCGCTAGATCAACTCTCGTCAGAACCCAAATTATGCCCTCGTGCTTTGTCATCCTCCGCTCGCAACGTACCAAATGCGGACGAAGATGCTCTTTAGAGTTATTTACTCTTCGGTTCGGCAGATGACCGTTATGTCCGCCTTAACCCTTACCGAGTCAGGCTTCTATCCCTGTTTGACCACCCTGCTCCCATTTACGACTTCGTCGGCGCTTTCTATGCATTACTCAGCCACGTCCGGTCTCAAGTATAACTATGCTTGTATGTTCATTTAAATGTGACTACAACAGACCTGGATTTTTATTGCGGTATTCGGATAAGTTGGCGCGGCGGATTTTTCCACCATTTCCTTCAATCACTCTTACATTTTCGCACCTGCCTCGCTCGACGTCTAGCACCTCAATAACTCACTGGATTGGCTTGATTTCTGTGACAGTGCTACGGCGCCATCGAACGCTTTCCGCCAACATTGGGGTTTTCTCGAAATCCGCACTTTGGATTCTGACAATTCCCAAACCTCGTTCAGTCTTCATTTCCTCGACGCTCGTGTTTTTTCACTTGGGGATTCTTCTAACGGTTTCTGGTGAGTGTACGCAGTGTTTCTACATTGGATTTTTGATGAGCCACCGTGCCGTGTACAGTTTCGGACCCGCTGCAACCCTCGGCCACTCGTGTCTTCCCTGGCTACCACCCCCATACACCCTGGACATCTTACCTGGGTTCATGCTGAAGCTACACGGAGGCACTCGGTTGATAAATAACACCGTTGGCGAAATTTCGACTCCTGGATACGAAACAAGTACGACTTGGTATTTTAGTCAATACATATTCATTCCATGCTCTATCAGACATCGTGCTACATTAGGACACATACAATTGGTCGAGCGTCTTACAATCTGAAGATCTGAACGTCCGAATAGCCACCTCGCCCCAATGTCATCAACACACAGTGACATATATCCCCAATCATCACTGTGAAACACGACGCGCCGATGCCATGAAAACTCAATGAAGAAACATAGTACACACTTACCGGAAGGCGTCAAAAGAATTCCCGAGTGAAAAGAATCAGGGGTTGGGGAGGGTCGCGAGAATCCGAAGTCGGAATTTCGGGAAAACCTGAATGTTGGCGGGAAGCACTCAACGGCGCCGTCGCGATGCCACAGAGACCAAACGGGTTCGTTGAGTTTTTGAGGTGCTCGATGTCTAGCAAGGCGAGTGCAAAAATATAAGAGTGATTAAAGAAAATAGCGGAAAATTCCGCCGCGCCAACTTATCCGAAGACCACCATAAGTATGACCCCAGAACTGTTGGAGTCTCAAGATCTCAGGCTCTGCCTTCTGTCGACCCTAGGCTTTATTTATTCGGCAGCTTGGCGTTAACGTTGTCGGCGGAGACAACAAGACCGGAGACTTTTGCTTCGGATGCACCGCTGAACGTTGACCATCACTTCTGCGGATCCTGTGCCACCAGCATTGCAATGGAGCCCGACACACACGGACCCCTGTTGGCAGCCACAAATTTATTACCTTCTGCATTTGTGCTCTTCAGCGCTCTGGAAGTCTTCTCTCTTCTGTTCCAATGGCAACGTTTAAATCGATCGCATCATATACTGATGCAAACTGCAATAAGTACACCAAACAAGTACGTCTAGTCCTAGGCGGACCTGACAACGAGAGTTGATGTCGTCCGCCCGAGTTCTGTCTTTTCTTTTCTGACGCTATTCCGAGATTGCATTGAAGGGCCTACTGCATTAGTGACACAGGCCAGTACATATACTCCCGGCACCCTGGTGAACTTGGCGCACAAGTGGAATGAATTAACACAATCGGTATGGACGTCCCAGTACACTTACATTCAATACACAGGACTGGAGAGTATCTTTTAAAGGTCCCGTCTCACGTCATGGCATGAGTAAAGTCCCTCATACACGCTTCCCATGTCCCCCGACGAATTGAAGGAGATTATCGATACCGGCCACGATTTGCGAGTCTCCTTCCTTTTTATCCGGTTCAAGATAAGTGGTCTGACCTGACCTTTGGATTCCTGAACTCGCAGGGTCGCAATAAAGGTGAGGATCGATTTCTATCGTTTTCGTGACCCAGGATGGGGACTAAATTGCTTGCAACCAGTACTACAAGTTGGCATGCCTCGTCATCTTATTCTACGACTACCTGTTGACCCTGGGGGATGAGGTAATTTGTCCCATTGACGTCCCCCTTGGCTAGGCTCATTATCCTTGCGAAAGGTCGAGTTCGTTTGGCGTGGGAGGAAATCGTGGGGTACGGAGAGAACATCGTTCGCCGTAAAGCTAGTCTCTGCGCTCTTTCTTGCCGTACGTTCTCCTCCACAGAAATCTCTTCCTTTCTGAAAGGGTTCCGTAGAACAGATATCTGCCGATGTGCTATCAGTTCTGGTTGTTGATGGGTACGTGGGATCTCGGTCTCTTCATGAAATATGAGATCAATTGTTGCCGGTTCGACTATCGTAGTGACTTTTCGTCCAACGTTCTCACAACAGGTAAGTGATGCTTTCGGTCGAAGTATTGGGTATAGCAGACCTGCTGACGGAACGGGTCATAGATGTATGGCCACAATTTGATAATCCGCAAGGCACCAGGTTTCTCAGGCTGATATGCCCGTCACAGATGCAAAAAAACTATAGTCCTCCCCATGCTCACGTATACGTGGATCACGTTCTTCGCTCAAGTAGTTTTAACCCTGAGGTCCGTTATTTCTGGCATGGAATGGCTTCATATCGATCGTGGCTGAATAACGCAGGATCTATGCCATTACAATGAAGAATCGTATAATCACCGGATGCTGCTGTGCAATAACGATATTCCAATTTATTCTTGGTATATGGACAACAACGCTTATGGTAAAGAGTGGAGGTGAGCCTCCGACTAAGTGATCTTTCCAATTCGTATCTACTTTGATGCTTCAGCTCGACAGATCCCACAGATCCCACTTGACGCCTATCGGGTATGCACTTACTTGGAGGGTGGATCCGCAGCGGTCGGATTTACTTCATTATCATTGGCATACGGTACGAAACCTTCCCCTTCGTCTGAGAGGTGACGCCCACCCTGATTATCCTCAGACATTATCATCTTCTTAACCATCATGTATACTGCGTTGCGGTCGAACCTACGCCATATCCGGATACAAAGTCTGCTCAAGACCATAGCACGGGATGCAACACACTATTTCCTGGTTATATTCACTTCGCAACTCTTGCTCGAGTTGACTTTAGTACTTGCAAGGGTAAGGGTATTGTCATATCTCCGCGTTCTCCCTTTCTGGCTTGCTGAGGCTCCTGTAGCCTTCGATCAAACTGGTCCCCGCCGTGTAAGTAATACAATGGTTCGCCTCCTTCGTTTTTTTTTTCACCAGGTCCTTCTCTGTGGAACAGTGGACACTTCGTGTACGTCAAAATGTCACTTCGCTTCTGAACCCGTCGGGCCTAAACTTCGCGTTAGGTACCTTCCTGTAATGGTCGGACGGTTGATGCTTTCGCTCAGGAAGGCTGCTGCTTTGCAAGGAGGTGTATGGAGCTTCGGGGAGCCGGCCACTAGCATAGGTATGAGGTTCGCTGAACGCCGCGGGCCTGATGCCACGGGAGACGGGATGCATCTCGGCACCTCTTCGGGCGGACGCGAAGAGGTTCAAACTCGGGCGTGACGGCGTAAAGAGTAAGATTAGAACTTACTGTACTAGACAACAATTAGGGCCATGTTTTGTGAGAGACGATCGAAAGTCCATACGATTGTATCCTAGCCAACCTCCCTGCGCTCGGTTCGAAAGTAGATGTAAGCATGAACGCCCCCCGTCCCTCCGGACGTCAAGTGTGTGAGAAAAAACCCCCGAGGGAACATCGACCTCACGACCTCCAACCTCAGCCCGCCATTTTTCGATCAAGATGTCGGGTCCTTGCCCTCGAGACGTGCCTGGGAGACAAGTGTCAATGGATTTATCGTCTGGCAACAGACTTATCCTCACGCGCTCGCGTATAGGGGGTGCAGGAAATGCAGATGAATTGTGACGATGGACGACGTCAGGGTGAACGGATCAAATGCGTGGGAGGTTTTCGGGTTCTTTCTCTGCTGTCGTGTCCTTGATAATCGCTGTCAACCACATCACGGCCACCCTACGACACCGCCCCCCCCACATACACCCCACAGACTTTGGAATCATATCAACGAGAATGCGAACGTCTCATCTCCACAAGATATTTCAGGCCTTGGAATGGATACGGGGAGACATCACTGTAGAGCGGGGGCGTATCTCCGACGAGAATATGTGGCCTGGTGAACGTGGGTTGAGCATGCTGTTCAGCCATGCTTAAGTAATGCGGAACTAGCCCTTCGACCACTGCGAAGATGGACCCGCCACACTTTCTACTGGACGCCCTCACCGATTCCATCACTTCTGGGAACTTTGTCGACACCAAGCTCTATGTCTTCTCTCGCAGGGAGGCTTCTAGACGTGTCGGCTCTCCGAGAGCGTTGTATCGCAACAGTCGTGTTCTGAGCACCGTTTCCTACCTTTCAGCGTGTGGGTGCCGGAAACTTGTACGACGTTCCCCATCAAACCTTACGGTATGGAAGTGCTTTCAGATGGATTTTCGGAGGGATAGACGAGGGACATCAACAGAGGATTCCCCTCTAACTCCCGCCCTTACACCGATGACTACGACTACCTGTCAGACAGCGACCTCGAGGACGAACCCTCCGAAGTTGACGACCCCAAGCTGTCGCGGGTTTCAGAGTTACGAGTTCCTCTCACCCCACCATCCGAAGATCTACCACGGCCGCCGGCGGATGCAATCGAGGTTCAAAATGACGACAAGTCAGCCCCAATGCCCATCAAACCGTCCAACATTCTGACCAGCTCGTACCACAGATCCGACGTCATCTAACAAGAATGGGGAAAATTGCCATCATCCGTGACATGGGAGCAGTAACGTATGTAAAGTCTATCGTTGAATGATTCTCGTGTTTGACTAACCTCCCGTAGCTTCGAGGCCATGCTGTGTTTCTTATACACCGGCGAGATCAAGTTTGCCCCGTTCACCTCAGACCCGCGTCACGAACACACTGTGCAGGCAAGGACCGGTGATTGGAGTGCGGGGAGAATACCATCCTCGTCAGCGAAGTCGATTTACCGACTTGCCGACATGGTGACTACCCTTCTTCGTTTGGCATCTCCGGGGCTCATAGGTTTTAGTATGATATCCCGGCTCTCAAACAGCAAGCCGAGACGCACACTCACGATAACCCGGCACACCGCAATATTGTGGACGAAATATTTTCCAGTTTCTCCTCGTAAGTTATCTCTTCACTCGAATTAACCATAAACACTCATTCGTACAACATAGCTTCCCGGAGATATTATCGGCACAAGTCTCGCGACTTGTCTGCAAAATGAAGGAGGAATCCACGGAGGAAGTCGAGAGCGTCATACGGAAACAGCTTCGGGGCAAACTCGCCGCTTTATCTCAGTCGCGATTGGCACATGCGACAGATGCTCTCGCTATGATCTGGAATGGCGTGACGGGACCGTTGGATCTACTTGCGCCGGAACCCAAGTCGACCTTCTCGACGACGCCTATTCTTTCTCCGAATTGGCATAGAATGAGGCTTGCCCTCCTCAAGTCGATATCCACGGGCACTTTCATCGACGTCCAGTTCTACGCATACAATACAATTGACAATGGTTTATCGTCGGACCCGAGGTCGTTGTTCACTTCAAGTATCGTGATCGAAGAGTGGGGATCTGCAATCACGACGCGTAAGTAGGAATACTTCTCCCAATCCGCCCCGCTCTGACATGCAACCGAAGAAACTGTGGGAATGGATTCCCAAGTCGCATGTCCTGTGGATGAACCAATCGATGATTACGAAAGCCGGGATGGAGAGCTCCCACATCAGGGAAACCTTCGATCACTTTCAAAGTGCCGAAAGCAGCAGAAAGCAGTGGAAAGTGCGCAGAAGCGCACTTCTGGAAGCCAAGTGCCTGCTTCTAGAAGCAAAAGTAACCCTAAGTGCCCGGATTTGGCAGGGGGAATTACTGTGAAAAATTTGGCGCTCATAAGTAGCCGCAACTTTTCCTGATGCAGAAGCGGTTAATAAAGACAAGACAGTTCTGTGCGTGCCTAATCCGCGGAATTTCCGCACTGAATGAATCTCACATTAACCCGCCCCCGCTCACACTCGCCAACAGCCCCCAATCCATCACTTGTATCAATACAATAGTGGTGCCAGCAACCACTCACGTACCGACTCGGACACTTCTGTCGAATCCAGCATCAGCAGAGGTGGCAGCGGCAGGAAACGTTGGGCCATAGAACAAAACGTGTCTCCTCCGGTCATGACCCCGGTGAACTTCGGGGCGCGACCGTCCTCACTCCCCCCCAGCCATCGACGTCCACCCCCCGTGTTACCCCGCCTTCTATACCGCACACTCCTACTTATATTCCTGGGCCTATCTCTCCGAGAACTTCCGGCCAATTAACATGGCTAAAGTGCGCCCGATGTAGTGGGTTCGCGCAGTTACAAGTCCTTTTTGACGGCTTGTATTGCCCTCAGTGTCCATCTGGGAATGGTATAAGGGGGCGACCATCCATGCGGTGCCAATTGTGTCAGGCCGTACGAGTAACGCGTACCGACAGTTGTAAAACGAGGGTGTGCCAAGGGAGATTTATGTGAAATGGCTACGTGAATATGTATACATGTAAAATCACTTGCTGTATCCTACAAGTTGTGAGATCGTGACTTATCCGGGACAGTGCCACAACAGCGAGGACCTACTCCAGATGGATACGGTATCGAGACTGACTACTCCAAGTCTAATGACATCGGCGGCGTAGAGATTCTGGAAATCTGCGGGAGGGATCCCCGAATCCTGACGCAGGAGTTGGAAGGATCCCCGGCCATTGGTAGATCCAACACTGCAGACTCGGGAATATCGACGGTACATCAAGGGAGACGGGAAACGACAACCAGCTGGACGTGGGGGTCGAAACAGCAAAGTTCGAGGGGGTGACAAGAGTCCGAACGGCGACACACTACCCTGCCCGGTTGGTGATGAATACAGAGCGAGCGTCGGTTCATTCGAACACTTTTACGAAGGGAAGAACACCGTAGAAAAAGTCCCAACACATCGGTGAAACTGTGTGGGTTGTTGAGTGGTGACGCGAGAACCGTCAGCGGGATAAATACTGACCAGTGCTGATAGTACCAATCCAGCGTCGGGGACCATGATATCTTTTCCGTATTGAACGGACAACACTACTTCTACGAACTCTGTTTCACCGGCGTTCTAATTGGGCACAGCATATACAGACCTCTGTTGCGGTCATAAGTTCATTGCCCGCCGGAATACCTACATCTGTGCTCATTATTACTTCGGGAGCTCTTGCACTTCCTGTTCCGGCTGGGGATTTTGATGCCACCTGCCCGCGTAAGCTCTCAAGCTCAAGGTTCTGCCCGGATATTTCCCTTCTCTTCGACGATGCCTCGCAAGGTATAAAAAATTCACCCTCAACTCATAGCACGCTGCCTGGACCTCACATCGTGTATCGTATACTGTGAGTTTGCGTCACAACTCCCTAGCCTGGCGCGGTATGTCATGATGTGGTCTGGTCGTTGGAGAAAGATGAACGCGTCGAGCATTTCAGAATCTCCGAAGTCCGACCGAGATCCGGTGTTTGCATTTGTTTTGTCATACGGAGTACGGACTTCTTTCAGCCTTCCGTCAGCTGTCGTTTCTCGGTCTCGTTCGTTATACCGAGTAAGTCCGCTTCTATGTCCACTCCCTACGTAGCCTGAACCGAACCTGACTGTACTCAGTTTTTATTGTCAGTCAGTACCATTCAGAGACCGGGGTCGATTCTCGGCACCGGTCAGTACTGATCGACACAAAACGGTGCTGAAACGCACATGGCCCCTGGGCCTGACAACGTATCTATATCAATAGCCATCATGCGGCACTGGTCGGCGTTTATCTGATCGACGTTTTACGCGTCATCGTTCAACGACAACCTCGTATTTCCCTGATGTACTCCAAAAGTACGTTGAAGGGTCTACTGCATTGGCGAAGCAGGCCGGTACGTCTACTCCCCCCCCCCCTGGTCAGCTTGGCGCACAACTACGACGACTTCACATGATCGGTAGAGACGGTCCCAACCCATCCGCATTCAATACACGAGACTGGGGAGTACCTCATATAAGACTGCCCCGTACCATGGGATGAGGGAGGTCTCTCATACACGCCCCCCATGTCTCCCGACGAATTGAAGGAGATTATTGATGCCGGTCATGATTTGTGAGTCTCCTCCCTTTTTATTCAGGTCAGAATAGCCCGCCTTTCCTGACCCCCGGATCCTCAAATCCTAGAATCGCACTGAAGGTGAGTACTGATTTTTGTCGGTTTTGCAACTCGGGGTAGGCGACTAATTTGATTACGATCAGTACTATATGTTGGCATGTCTCGTCGTCTTATTCTATGACTACCTGCTGACCCTGGGGGATGAGGTAAGCAATCCCGTTAACGTCCTCACCGGCTAGACTTATTATCCCTGTGGAAGGTCGAATTCATTTGGCGTAGGAAGAAATCGTGGGGTATGCAGGAAATATCTCTCACCGTATGACATTTGTTGATGTAATGTGGCAGTCTCTGCGCTTTTTATCGTGGTACGTCCTGCTCTGCGGAAAGCTCTTCCTTTCTGAAAGGGCAACACAGAACAGGTATCTGCCAATGGGTTTCCAGTTCTGGTTGTTGACGTGTTTGTTGGATCATGGTCTCTCCATGACATATGAAATTGACCACCGCAAATTCTGCTACAGGGGCCCATCGCCCAACATACTCGCAACGGGTAAGCGATGTTTTTGATTGAGACATTGAGTGTGACAGACTTGTCGATGAAACGGGTCGGTCTTAGCTGTATGACTGCGGTTCAATAATCCCGGACCACCAAATCCCTGACATGTCCTTCACAGATGTGATAAAACTATACTCTCCCCCTTGCCCCTATACGTGGGGATTACGTTCTTCGCTCAAGCGGTTTTAACTCTAAGGTCCGTCATTTCTGGCACAGAACGACTTTACGTTAGCCATGGCTGAATGACGTAGGGTCTACGCCGTTACAATGAAGAACCGTATAATCATCGCATGCTTTTGTATAATCACGACATTGGAATTTGGTCTTGGCATATACTCAATAACTCTTACAGCAATGAATGGAGGTGAGCCTCCGACAAGGTGGTGCTTGCAACTTGTATCTACTTTGATACTTCAGCCCAACAGATGCCACGATTCCACTCGACGCCTATAGGATGTGCGCTGTCTTGGAAAACAGGCCCCTTTCAATTGGACTTACCACGTTATCTTTGGTATACGGTACGAAACCCTTCTTGCCCTTTGTCTGGCAGGAAACACTTACCCCGATTATCCCCAGACCTTCTCGCCTTCCTACTTATCATGTATACCGCATTGCGGTCGAACCTATACCAGTTCCAGATACCCAGTCTGCTCAGGACAGTGGCACAAGATGCAACGTATTATTTCCTGGTCATATTCACTTCGCACCTCTTGCTCGAGCTGACCTTGACACTTGGAAGGGTAAAGATATCGTCATATCTCTCCGCCCCGTCTTTCCTGCTTACTGAGATCCTTATAGCCTTCGATCCAACTGATTCCTGGCGTGTAAGTAATACCATGATTCGTCTCCTTCGTTTGTTTACCAGGTCCCCCTCCATGGAACAGTGGAAACTACGTGTATGTCTAAATGTATCCTTACTTCTGAAGCCATCGAGCCTAAACTTCATGTTAGGTACATCCCAATGATGATTGGGCAGTTGATGCTTTCGCTCAGGAAGGCCGCTTCTTCGCAAGGAGATGCATGGAGCTTCAGGGAGCCAACCACTAACATAGGCATGAGATTCACTGAACGTCGCGGGCCTGTTGCCACAGGAGACGGGACACATATGAACACCTTTTCGAACGGACGCGAAGGGGCTCAAACTCGGGCGTGACAGTGTAAAGAGTGATACTAGGAGCTTATGTATACAGCCATTGGGACCATGTTCCGTGAAAAATTATCGAAATTCAAACATCCGTAACCTTCTCCACAATGCACCGGAAGAGTTTGTTTCCGCACAGCAGTGTTCCCTGAGACGGCGCTGTTCCGCTGATTTGGAAACACAGCACCCTTCAAAACGTATGGAGGGGAGCGAGTCCGAAGGCCCTTGGGGGTCGAGGAGGTCCTAACGTAACACCAGGTCAGATTCCTAAATATACTGTCGTCTCCTAGCCTACTTCTCTGTTCTGGGTTCGAAAATAGGCGAAGATGCACACGTTTTTTCGTTTTGATGTGTGGGAGCGAGCCTCGAGGAACACCGGCGGGCGCCACGACCGCTGACCGGGACCTCCTACCGTTTTCGATCAAGATGTCAAATCCTTAGACGCGAGACGGTCCTGGGAAACAAGTAATATCAATGAATTTATCGCCTGGCAACAGTTTTCTTGCCACGCACACGCATGTAGGGGACGCAGGAAAGGCAGATGAATGGCGAGGGCCAAAGGCGTCAGGGTGAAAGGGTCGGGTGCGCGGGGGGTTCTCGAGAGCCCTCTCTACGCTGCCACTGTGTTTGTGGTGGTCGTTAAGATCGTTGCCAGCCACACTACAGTCACCCTACGATGTCGCATCGTTATACACCCCACAGGCTCTGGAATTGTCTCGGCGGGAAAGCACCTCCTCAAGCTATCCGTGGCCCCTGAACGGATGCGGAAGACATCTCCGCAGAGCGGGAGGCGTATCTGGCAAGAAATGTTCGTTACTGGCATCTTGGAAGTCTTCGCACGTATCTTGCACTTCCTCTCCATCCTCCCCACCCGCCGCGATTGCTTCCTGGCCAACCTGTCTGCGCTGGTTTCGCAAATGGGTGGCGGCGTGAACGTTCGGCACTCCTCTGGTCGTCCGGCGTGTGAGGGTGGACCTCGGAGGGGGGGTGACCGGCGCTGCGACCTCTAGCCTCCCGTCGTTTTTCGATCGAGATGTCAAGTCTTCGACGAGACGCGCGCGAGGTGGGTCTGGGAAACGAACGTCAGTGAGTTTGTCGCCCTGCCGCAGTGTCCTTGCCACGTACTTGTGTGTATAGAGCGGAATAGAGGCAGGCGAAGGTGAGGGCCCCTCCAAGTCACCAGGATTAACGGATCAGACACGTGGGAGTATTCTTTCCTCCGTCACCGTAAGATGCTGCGAGTTTGACGTCTCATCTTTCTAACTCCGACAAACTTTGGGCCCATCTCAATAAGAACGCGACCTACCAACCCGCGCAGGTCATCCCGGATCTCCAGTCCTAGAAATAACCCGGACAGACGTCACTATAGAATAGGGGGGCAGTTATGGATCCGTCACGCTCTAGTGTGGATGCGGGCCGGCGAACGTGGAGTAGATAGGGTATTTGGCCGCACTCCTAGATTTACCTTGGACAACCACCAGATGGAACCGCCACGCTACTTGTTGGATGCTTTGAGCGACTCAATTGCCTCTGGA
>Ga0307517_10001235_pt1 | contig 42948 bp, 38 predicted proteins | sample 23_EM_MG_FD_194515 | JGI IMG/M metagenome (GOLD analysis project Ga0307517, IMG submission 194515) | Populus trichocarpa ectomycorrhiza microbial communities from riparian zone in the Pacific Northwest, United States - 23_EM | ecosystem: Host-associated > Plants > Roots > Unclassified | place...
TGCATCACCTGTTGCTGGGAAGCATGGCACATTTAAAGACTGTGAATTGTTACTGCCACGCATCGCAGAGATGGGCTTTGACGTGCTATACTTCCCACCGATACATCCGATAGGAAAGACTTTCAGAAAAGGTAAAAATAATACTGTAAATGCTTCGCCTAAAGACGATGGTGTACCTTATGCCATCGGCTCAAAAGAGGGCGGGCACAAGGATGTCCTGAAAAAATTAGGTACGCTGGCTGACTTTAAACATTTAATAAAAGAAGCCGCTTCACATGGAATTGAAGTCGCAATGGATTTTGCTATACAATGCTCGCCCGATCATCCTTATGTGAAGGAGCACCCGGCATGGTTTAAATGGCGGCCGGACGGTACTGTACAATACGCTGAGAACCCACCTAAAAAATACCAGGATATTTTGCCCATCAACTTTGAGAATGATGACTGGGAAAACCTTTGGAATGAGCTGAAAAGTATACTGGAATATTGGTGCGAACAGGGCATTCGCATTTTCAGGGTAGATAACCCGCATACCAAATCGTTTAACTTCTGGGAATGGTGCATTGCTGAGGTGCAGAAATATTATCCGGGCACGATATTCCTTTCAGAAGCCTTTACCAAGCCTAAGGTAATGAAGGAATTGGCTAAACGGGGCTATACACAATCCTATACCTACTTTGTGTGGAGGACTCATAAACATGAGATCATCGAGTACATGAATGAGTTGGTGCACACGGAAATGCGGGACTATTACCGCCCAAATTTCTGGCCCAATACACACGACATTAACCCCTACAATTTGCAGGATGGTAACGAGAATAATTTCATCATCCGTTATTTTATGGCGGCTACGTTATCATCCAACTATGGCATCTTCGGGCCGGTTTATGAACTGATGTACCACGATCCGTATCCTGGTAAGGAAGAATATCTTAATTCTGAGAAATACGAAGTGAGGCATTGGGACTGGGGCAAAAGAAACAGGCTGACAGAGGTAATTACCAAAGTAAATGCCGCCCGTAAAGTGAACCCCGCGCTACAGCATACAAACAATATCAAATTTTGCGATATCGATAACGACCAGATGCTCGCCTATCATAAAAAAACAGGTGATAATGATATTTTATGCGTTGTAAAACTCGATCCGCATAATAAACAATTCGGGCATATACGGGTGCCGTTGCAAGATTTAGGAATACCGCCGGGGCAGGAGTACAACGTTTTTGATATTCTGACGGGCAATACCTATGTATGGAATGAGGAATGGAACTATGTTCAGCTTGAAACCTGGGATCTGCCTGTTCATTTATTCAGGATAGAAGTGTAAATTTATACAGATGGGCAATACGGATGTGATAGAGAAGGTTAGTTCGATAACGCTGAAAAAGCCCTGGAAAGACTTTGCCCTCGATAAAAAAGCCATTGCGTGGCTGGAAGAAAATGCGCTGTATGAATACATGCGCCAATGCCGCTGGTTTGCCGGTAAGGCGCGCATGATCAAGTTTCTGAAAGTGCAGCAAATGCTGCGAATGCCTATGGATGGCGGAACTGCCTACCTGGTCATCATTCATGTGGGCTACACCTATGGCGATGAGGAAAAATACGGCATGCCAGTTTCCTTTGTTGCTGATGACTATGAACTGTTAAACCAAATAAATCCTAAGGCATTTATTGCCAAAGCAACCGTTGAAGGTAAGCCCGGCTGGCTGATCGATGCGATATATGATTTTCGTTTCCAAACAGAGTTATATAAAAGCATTTGGGATAATGCTGTTGTAAAGCAGGACAATGGACATTTGGCTTATCATAAGGGTAAAGGTTTAGCGGCCACAGATGAGGATATGTGTTATTTGTGCGTTATCCCCGACCTGGAGCAGAGCAACTCATCGCTGATATTCGGCAATAAATATTTCTTCAAATTTTATCGCAAGCTTTTCAGGGAGATCAACCCGGAAGTGGAAATGCTGCAATTTTTGACGGAAACAGGCGGCTTTAAAAATATCCCTGCCTATTGCGGCAGCCTGATCTATGAGCGTCCGGATACGCCTCCGGTTACACTTGGGCTGATGATGCAGAAGGTAGCCAGCAAATCGGATAGCTGGGTAGCCACCGGGGATGACCTGAATAATTTCCTCTATATGTTTGTCGATAAGATATTCGGCATACAGGACCAGGTATTTGAAAAAGTGGAGCTGCTTGGCAAACGGACGGCCGAAATGCACCTGGCCTTATTGTCCGACAAAAAGAACAAGGATTTTAAGCCTGAAAAATATGATGAAGTCTACATAAAATGGCTCCAGGAGCATCTGAATAAGCTGGTACACAAGCGTATCGACCTGTTAAAAGAAAATTATGCTAGGCTGGATAAGAATGCAAAAAAACTGGCAGATGATTTTATAAAAAGCGAAAAGGTCATCCGGCATTTTTTTGATAAAATAGCCAGCAGCGATCTCAAATCATCGCGTATCCGCATTCATGGCGATTATCATCTGGGGCAGGTGCTTTATACAGGAGCAGATTACCTGGTAATTGATTTTGAAGGGGAGCCGGAAAGCTCTATTACAGACAGGAAAATAAAACATTCACCCTTAAAGGATGTTGCTGGTATGATACGCTCCTTCCATTATGCCGTATGCGCCAAGCTGTATTTTAGCAGTGAAACCAAAAATATTGACCCTCAGCGTTTGCAAAAATCTGCGGACAGGTGGTATAAGCTTATTACCGATGCTTATGTGGATGCTTATATGCAGACAATGGGCGATATTTCAGTTACATTTGGTAACCGCACGGAGATGAACTTTTTATTACAATTACACTTACTCGAAAAAGCGGTATACGAGCTTGGTTATGAATTGAACGGACGTCCCGATTGGATAAAGATCCCTCTAAAAGGCATCCAGCAAGTATTATTTGAAATAGAGAAATTTAACAGTTAAAGACCTGCAGGCACAAACATATGGCTAAAAAGACAATAGATACCGGCAAAGAGGCTCCTGCTAAAAAGGCAGTTGCTAAAAAAGCCACAACCGCTGCAAAGAAACCGGTTGCCGCTGAAACAAAAACAGTAAAAAAAGCAGCTGATAAGCCAGCCGCAAAAGCAAAAGCTGCCCCGGCGGCGAAAACCGGGAAGAAACCATCACAAACAAAACAATCTATGCCTGCACAAACGCTACCCAATGCTGTTCAGCCTTACAGCCGTTTTACAGAATTTGATATCAGCCTGTTCAGATCGGGTAAACACTTTAAATTATATGAGAAATTCGGTTCGCATGTGATGGAGGTTAAAGGCGTTATCGGCACCTATTTTGCAGTTTGGGCCCCTAATGCGCAATATATTTCTGTTATAGGGAATTTCAACTATTGGGACCGTGGTACGCACCCCTTATTGGTACGCTGGGATGGTTCGGGAGTTTGGGAAGGGTTTATCCCGAATATCGGTGATGGCGAAACCTATAAATACTTTATCAAATCATCCAGCGGCGAAGAATTGGAAAAATCAGACCCGTTCGCCCTTCGCTGGGAAGAGCCGCCACGCACTGCATCCATTGTAGCGGATACTTACTACGAATGGAAGGATACCAAATGGATGAAGGATCGCCATAAGCACAATGCATTGGATCAACCTTATTCGGTTTACGAGGTACATCTCGGCTCATGGGCACGTAGTCTTGAAAGTCCGGATGCATTTTATAGTTATGAGCAGTTAATAGATAAACTGGTGCCTTACGTAAAGGATATGGGCTTTACCCATGTTGAGTTTATGCCATTGGCCGAGCACCCGTACTATCCAAGCTGGGGTTACCAGGTGAGCGGATATTACGCTGCCTCCAGCCGCTATGGGACGCCGAAACAATTGATGAAGCTGATAGAAGCTTTTCATAACGAAGGGGTAGGCGTGATACTGGATTGGGTTCCATCGCATTTCCCTGGGGATATTCACGCGCTGTATCGTTTTGATGGTACACATTTATATGAGCACGCTGATCCACGTAAGGGTTTTCACCCGGATTGGAAATCATATATATTTAATTACGGGCGTAATGAGGTTAGAGCATTCCTGATCAGTAATGCACTGTTCTGGCTCGAGAGGTATCACATAGATGGTTTGCGTGTTGATGCCGTAGCTTCCATGCTTTACCTGGATTACTCGCGTAAGGATGGTGAATGGGAGCAAAACCAATACGGCGGCAATGAAAACCTGGAAGCCGTATCATTCCTGAAAGAATTTAATGAGGCCTGTTATAGTCATTTTCCGGATACGCAAACTATAGCTGAGGAATCAACTTCGTTTACAGGCGTAAGCCGCCCGGTTTTCCTGGGAGGTTTGGGATTTGGTATGAAGTGGATGATGGGCTGGATGCACGATACCATTAAGTATTTCTCTACCGACCCGTTATTCCGCAGGTATCATCATAACCAGATCACTTTTAGTTTGATCTATGCTTTTACGGAGAACTTTATGCTGCCTTTCTCGCATGATGAGGTGGTTTACGGCAAAGGCTCCATGCTGCGCAAAATGCCGGGTGATGAGTGGCAGCAATTTGCCAATTTGCGTATGGTATACAGCTATATGTTTACCCATCCGGGCAGTAAATTGCTGTTTATGGGGGCTGAATTTGGACAGGGATCGGAATGGAACTTTAGCCAGTCGCTGGAGTGGTATGTGCTGGAGTATCCAAACCATCGCGGCATACAGGAAACAGTAAAGGCATTGAATCATCTCTATAGAACGGAACCTGCATTGTATGAAAAGAGTTTTGAAAGCAGCGGTTTTGAATGGATAGATGGCGGTAACGCCAATGATTCCATTTTGATCTACGGCCGTAAGGGACTTGACCCTAAGGACGATCTGGTGATCGTACTGAATATGACGCCGACTCCGCACCATGGTTCCCGTGTAGGTGTACCTGCGAGCGGGGAGTGGAAGGAAATTTTCAACTCGGATGATAAGAAGTACTGGGGTAGTGGCATGCTGAATGGTAAAGCCGTGAAGTCTGAAAAGGAGCATTGGCATGGTAAGGAAGATTCTATCCAGGTTGATCTGCCGCCTTTAGGGGCTTCAGTATTTAAGAGGGTGAAGTAGACGATAATATAAAAAGCGTCATTGCGAGCCCGCCTGTCGGCAGACAGGGAACGAAGCAATCTCTTTGCTATACAGAGCGGATCGAAAGGTATTCGAACGCATTGACTTGCCTATTTTGAGATTGCTTCGTTCCTCAATGACGGACGGATATTGGGGTTATTAATAAGACCTTATATGAGCTATAAGTTTTTTTATTTGTTCCTGGCAGGGGCTATTCTGGGGTTGCTTATCCTGGTTTACCAGCTCGTATCTCAATATCCCAAAATTGAAGTTCTTGATGCTGGATTTAATGCAGCAATTGTACTGGTATTCTGTTACCTGGCCTATAAGGTACGCCGCGAAAAAGAGGATAAGGATTTGATGTAATGGTAAGTGAATAATGGATTTATTGTTTTATAAAGACATAGAAACTATTTTAACTATTACAGAGGATTTGTAAAATCCCAGCCTTTCGATTAGCTTTGTTTTAAACATACTTAAACCTTAATCAATTACAAATGAAGAAAGCCGTCTTCGAAAATAAATTATTTTATATTCTTCTAGTTAGTTTAATATCCCTTCTAATCGGCTACAATATCTATACTTCAGTTAAATCACAATCCATTTATGGAATAATACCAATTTGTATAGAAATTCTCTTATTGGTTTTGATTTTCACGAGCAACCGATATACTAAAACAGCTATTCTTATATGGTCAATTATATTTTTAATAATTTCCTGCTGTTTCGAGATTGTAGCCGATTTAATAGATTATTTTAACGATGACTTTAAAGCGTCTAATACGGATTCAGTCTTATATAATATCGTAGGTTTAATTATAGGCATTCTAATCGTCGATTATACGAGAAAAACGATTATTATAGCTTCATTTGAAGAGGACCTGGATAATTTAAAAGACAAGGTCAATATTTAACCCCTAATTGGTCCGGTCAAGTTTATTAAGTATGTGGATGAGGGGAAGAAGTAACACCGAATAACATGAAAAAGAAAATAGTGTTTATTTGCATATTCTTTGTTTTATTTATTGTATTAGCATTTCAGCGTGTACGAATACAATTTGTAGATGAGCTTTATGTAAGGCTATTTAAAAAAAGTATGATATTTAATCATTTCAATAATAAAGGCGAGCTTGACGGCGATTATATTTCATATCTTAATGGGCAGGTTTACTTAAAATCACATTTTAAAGATGGCTCAAGAGAAGGTTTGTGCGTTTGGTACAATGAAAAAACCGGCAAAGAGCAGCATGAGATTTTTTACAAGAAAGGTAAAGCGGAAGGGAAAGAATATCAATATTATGACAATGGGAATCTTAACTATAACGGATTTTGGAAGAATGATAAACGATACGGAAGCTTATATTGGTATTCAACAAACGGGAAATTAGAAACCTATACGGCTTACGATATAAGTGGAAATGCATTTCTTGTTTGTCATTACGATAAATTTGGGCATATAGTACATATGTCGGAAATAATGATTTGCCCGACTATTTATTCGTTGGATGTTACTACAGATTCTACCATTTTATTAAAAAACAATGATACGACACATAAACTGAAAGATTTGTACGTAACAGTTGCCACCCCACCAGGACTGAAGCCGAGGTTTAACATAGCTGTTAACGGCGTTGCTATCACTAATTATAAAATTGACAATAACACAATAATTATTAAAAACATATTTCTTAGTAAAGGAAACTGGATTATAACTTTTGATAGCGAGTTTTTGAACGAGCAAAAAAGATTAATTAGATCTCCTCGTTTTGAATATGGAATTATAAGTGACTAGAAATATTTAGGCTACGCGACTGTCAAAGTGCAGAGCAAGTACCCCCAACTGGCGAGTATATAGGCAGGATCAACAAACTAATATTATAATTTGTGACATGAAGATATCGTACTTTTTAGGTGGAATAGCCAGTCTTGGCTTAGGTATTTTTTTGTTGTGGTATATTGTCGGTAAGTTTAAAAGGAAAGTGCCTGATGAACTTGGATTTAATGCTAAAGGTATTCTGGCGGGGGTAGGTTTTATCATGATTGGAGTATACCTAATTGCAAAAGCATTCTGACTACATAGACAGGTGTCTAACTCAAGCATGGAACTGGCGCAGGTCTGACGGGATTGGCGACCGGGTAAATGCAAGTAGCTGCTTTAATATATACCCGTGAATCTTCCTCGTAAATTCATTCAAACGGTAATTTCTGTACACGGCAAGACCGGTGAGCGTTGGCTTGACGAACTTGATGATTTAATCACTTATTGCAAACAAAAATGGCATTTTGAATTACTCCCGGTTAAAAAGCTCAGCTTTAATTTTGTCGCCCCTGTTGTATTTGAGAATAGTTCAAAAGCTATTTTGAAATTAGGCTTGCCGGGGAAAGAATTCCAATCAGAAATAGCGGCGTTGACAGTTTATCAAGGGAATGGGTTTTGTAAACTCTTGGGTGCAGAATCGGAAAAAGGAATTATGCTATTAGAATGCATCGAACCGGGTGCATATTTGAACACTATCCGGGATGATCATGTAAAGGCAACGGTAACCGCTAACTTAATAAAAAGTATGATCACGCTTAATCCGCTACCATCATACCCGTTTCAAACTGCCGGTGATCTGTATAATGATCTGCTCAGTTTGCATGGCAGGTTCGGCAATACGGCCATTTCGGAGTATTTGTTTAAAAATGCCGTATCCGCTTATCAGGCAATCGGATCAGACCCACAGCAACAAAGACTATTGCATGGCGACCTGCACCAGGAAAATATACTTTCAGCACAGGATGGGGCATGGAAAGCCATCGACCCGAAAGGAATTATTTCAGAAACCGGCTGTGAACTCATCCCTTTTTTGATAAATGATCTTGAGGGCAAGGATATAGCCGCTACAATAAATAAACGGATTGAAATATTTTCAGATCTATTGAATATCAAAAAGGAAAGAATTATCCAATGGGGTATCTTCAGATCAGTATTATCTGCTTACTGGCAAATGGAAGATAATATGCCAATAAACGACAAAGACTTAATAATTTGTGAAATGTTTTATGGTTTGAACCAATAAAATAATTAATTCCCCCCCATCCCTGGCGCAAGAATGAGGGGCAGGCTGGTGTGTAAAGCTTCTTGTGCCTATATTGCCAATGCGTACCGATTGAAAGAAGGGCACAATGTCCTAACTCGCTTTTCCCGCCTGGATACTTGCGCCAGGATGATGAAAGAGACCAAAAAGCAATAATGCGGTGACACGATATTGTCAGTATATAAAAACGAAATTTTTTTAACTATTATGGTGTTTCACATCGTTCCAGGTGTCCCATCTGTTCCATGGAACACTTGTGTGTGACCGTGAACAAAAAAGGAAAATAACTTAATTCCCATTCTGATGATGCAGCAAAGGCCGGGGATCAAAAATAACTTTTATAGATATGATCTTGTGATGTTCTACCCTATACCACCCGCAGCTGAATATGCTGATACCACCCATATTGATATCATAAAAAACACATACATCGTCGCCATCGGCAAAGGTTTTTAGCAGGTGATATTTAAATTTCATGTTTTTCATGTCGCTAAAATAGGCATCGGCACCATCGCGCGAGCCCATTACGCCTTCAAATTGAAGATTGTCGTCGGCACATTTTCGTGCAGCATCAAAGTCTTCTTCATTTAAATGTTTAAGAAACGACATTACAAGAAGTTTTGCGGAGGCGGTGGTCGTCATCATGGCTGGAGTGTTTAGTTAGTGGCAGTATCAAGACTGTTAAAGTTCCATTAATTACTAACGGATAAATGGACAAAATGTGTTTGGCAAATTCGTAAATTGATACGGAAAAGGCTAATTTTAACATATAGTCAAACCCAATTATAACCATCCTTTATAAATAATTCATGAAAAAACTTACATTGTTTCATGCCCTGATCGCGGGTATGCTGCTGATCTCCGGGCTAAGCTGCAATACTCAAAAAAATAAGGATGATAAGGATATGAATGATCGTAAATGGTGGAAAGAAGCGGTAGTGTATCAAATTTATCCGCGCAGTTTTATGGATAGCGACGGGGACGGTATAGGTGACCTGAAAGGCATTATATCCAAGTTAGATTACATCAAAAGCCTGGGCGTGAATGTGGTTTGGCTAAACCCGATATACAGTTCGCCCAATGATGATAATGGGTATGATGTAAGCGATTACCGAAATATTATGAAAGATTTCGGCACGATGGCGGATTTTGACGCCATGCTGAAGGGTATGCACGAGCGCGGCATTAAACTGGTAATGGATTTAGTGGTTAACCATAGCAGCGATGAGCATGACTGGTTTAAACAAAGCCGCAGTTCAAGAACAAACCCATATCGCGATTATTATCACTGGTGGAATGCTGACAGGGGCAAACCCTCACCGCGTTACAGTTTATTTGATGTAAACCATGATGCCTGGCGTTATGATTCATTGACTAACGCCTACTACCTGCATTATTTTTCTAGAAAGCAGCCTGATCTGAACTGGGAGAATCCCAAATTACGGCAGGAAGTATATAATATCATGAAGTTTTGGGCAGATAAGGGCATTGACGGTTTCAGGCTGGATGCCTTCCAGTTTGCAGCAAAGGATACTACGTTCCCGGCATTCCCGCAAGGATACGAAAAGGATTTTGTAAAATATTATGCTATGGGGCCTCATTTGCACGATTACCTGAAGGAAATGAACCAGCAGGTACTGAGCAAATATGATGTGATGAGTGTAGCCGAAGGTGCAGGTAAATCATACGAGGATGCGCATGACCTGGTTGATGCCGACCGCAATGAATTGAATATGGCTTATGCATTTGACGGGGTTGATATTGCCAGGCCCGAAGGATACAGCCTGCTGCATTTTAAGGAAGTTTTCAGCAAATGGGATAGTGTTTTTGCACAAAAGGGCTGGTTGTCTATTTTTCTTGCTAATCACGACCAGGCAAGATTGGTAAGTCGATTTGGTAATGATAGCCCGGAATTTAGAGAAATGTCATCCAAAATGCTGTCTACATTTATCATGACCATGCGTGGAACGCCCTATTATTACAACGGCGATGAACTAGGCATGACCAATGCCGGATTTACAGATATAAAAGATTACCGGGATATGCCTACGCTGAACGAGTATCAGCATCAGAAGAATATTGGCGGTAATATTCCGGAATTTATGAAGAGCATCGCATTTTCCTGCCGCGACAACGGGCGGACACCTTTTCAATGGAACAGCAGCGCAAATGCGGGATTCACCGCGGGCACACCCTGGATAAAAGTGAACAGTAATTATAAAACTATCAATGAAGCTGCACAGGATAAAGACCCTAACTCGGTTTTAAATTACTTTAGGAAGATTGTTAAGTTGCGAAAAGATAACCTGGCTTTAGTGTATGGGAAGTATACATTGCTGGATAAAGCTAATCCGGATGTATATGCCTATACGAGGGAAATGGACGGAAAAAAGTTATTGATATTACTAAATTTCAGAAATAAGCCAGAGACGGCCAATACAGGTATAGACATTAGCAAAGCTAAAATACTGATAGATAACTATCCGGAACCATCAACCAACGGACAGTTAAAGCCTTATGAGGCAGTGGTGTACGAACTATAGCATGTTCAATAGCGGACGATAGTTGTATCAAATCCGAACAGATTAGGAGTTTTATTTTTATATTAAACTACTGATATTCAAATAATTAAAATATAGGCACATTCTTGGTAGTATGATTGGCATTAAAACCGTGGATCATGATCAAGAATTACCTGCTGGTTGCTTTCAGAAACCTCACAAAAAACAAGGGCTTTTCATTCATCAACATCTTTGGACTGGCTATTGGTATGGCAGCCTGCCTGCTCATACTGCAATATGTATCGTTCGAACTTAGTTTTGATAAGTTTCACAATAAAGGCGACAGGATATACCGCATTAACCAGGATCGGTACGATAACGGCAAGTTAAGTACCCGCTGGGCAGGTGGTGCATTTGCTCCCGGGAGCGAATTTAAAGCGCAATTGCCCGAGATAGAAGATTTTGTTAAAATGGTGCCGGCCGGCCAGGTGCTGGTGAGTTATAAAGACCAAAAGATAGTTATAAAAGATCAGTATGATTATTTTGTAAGCGGATCATTTTTTAAGATTTTCAGCTACCCACTGATTAGCGGTGACCCAAATACTGCACTTAAAGAACCAAATACGGTTGTTATTTCTGAAACTATTGCACAGAAGCTTTTTCATAACTCCAATCCAATGGGTCAAACATTGGTAATGAATAACGATAAGCCAATGAAAGTAACAGGCGTAATGAAAGATATGCCTGTCAATACTCACATGAAACTGGATTTCATGCAATCGTACAGTACCCTGATCAAAAACTATGCACCCCAGCTCGATAATAAATGGTATTCAGATGGTTGCACAACTTATCTTTTACTTCGAAATGGTGTCGATCCGAAGAAACTGGAAACCAAATTTCTACCTATTGTAAAAAAAGCATACGAGGAGTTTAAAAGTGCAGGGGCAAGCGCTGTATATACTTTGCAACCAGCGCAAAGCATTCATTTATATTCTAACAGGATGTTTGAGCTTCAGCCTAATTCCGATGGTAATTCGGTTTACCTGCTGTTAGGCATTGCCCTGTTCGTGATCATCATTGCCTGGATAAACTATATTAACCTGTCCACTGCCCGGGGGATAGGCAGGGCTAAGGAAGTAGGCGTACGCAAAACATTGGGATCGGATAAAAGGCAGCTGATTATGCAATTTATGTTCGAGGCAGGGTTGCTTAATGTATTATCACTGGTACTGGCTTTTATACTGATCGTTATATTCCTACCCATATTTGGCAGTATATCCGGTGTGAACATCAGCTTTAATCTATTTGGACATGCTACTTTCTGGCTAAGTGTGGTAAGTATGTTATTGGTTGGTACTTTCTTTTCAGGATTTTATCCTGCTATAGTACTTTCCTCTTTCCGGCCGGTTGAAGTGATGAAAGGCAAACTATCTGCTTCTCCGCGCGGGATAATATTACGCAAGGGAATGGTTGTTTTTCAATTTGCAATATCTATTTTCCTCCTGATCGGATCGCTGACTGTTTATAAGCAGATACAATATATGGAGAAACAAAACCTCGGTATCAGCATCGATCAGACATTGGTAATCAAGGCCCCTTTGGCAAAGGTAGATTCGTTTTACCGGACTATGAAAGGGTTCAAAGATGAATCCCTTAAACTGGCTGATGTAAAAAGTGTTACTGCATCAACTGTTGTTCCCGGAGAGCCTATCCCATGGAATGCCGGCGGGATTAAACTACATGGTGCCGGTGAATCTACAGCTAAACAATACCGTATTGTGGGGGGCGATTTTGATTATCTGTCTGCCTTTGATTTCAAAGTGCTGGCAGGCAGAAAAATTGCCAAAGAATTTCCTACTGATACCGGTTCAATAGTATTGAGTAAAAAAGCATCAGAACAAATGGGTTTCAACAAGCCCGATAATGCGCTTAATCAACGTGTTGATTTTTGGGGAAAGGTCTATACCATTGTCGGCGTAGTGGATAACTATCACCAGCAATCATTGCGTGATGCCTATGATGCTATTATCTTCCGTTGTATACCGGATATACGTGGGGATATATCGGTTAAAGTAAGTTCCGCTAATGTGCAGCATACGGTTGAAGGTTTAAGAGCAAACTGGAAAGCCTTTTTCCCCGGCGACCAGTTCGACTACTATTTCCTGGACAATCATTTTAACGAGCAATACCATGCCGATAAGCAATTTGGGCAAGTATTTGCAACATTTACAGGGATAGGTATTTTGGTAGCATGCCTCGGCTTATTTGGCCTGGTATCTTATACCATTGTACAGCGTACCAAAGAGATAGGTATACGCAAAGTATTGGGCGCGTCTGTCAACAGCATCCTGCAATTACTTTATCGCGAATTTGCTTTATTAATAGTTATCGCATTTGCGGTATCCATACCGCTGGGATGGTATGCCGTCAGCAAATGGCTGCAGACCTATGCTTTCAGGATAGACATAAGTGTGCTCTTTTTTATCATTCCATTTTTTATTGTAATGATCATAGCCTTTAGCACCGTATCATATTTAAGTCTTAAAGCAGCGCTGATGAACCCGGTTAAGAGTTTGAAAACAGAATAAACTCAATAATTTAACAATAAGAAAGCCCGCATGGAAATCCAGCGGGCTTTGTTGTTTTATATGGGAAAACGATTACAGTTTACCAACTTCCTGAACAAGGTCGATCAGTTTGTTTGAGTAACCCCATTCGTTATCATACCATGATACTACTTTCACGAAGTTATCGTTCAGCGCGATACCAGCTTTAGCATCAAAAATTGATGTACGTGCATCACCTTTGAAATCTTCTGATACTACTTCGTCTTCAGTATAACCTAAAATGCCTTTCATTGAGCCTTCTGAAGCTTCTTTCATTGCTTTCTTGATATCTTCATAGGTGGCAGGAGTTTTAAGGCGAACAGTTAAATCAACTACTGATACGTCAGGAACCGGAACACGGAATGACATACCTGTTAATTTACCTTTCAAAGCAGGAATCACCAAAGCAACAGCTTTAGCAGCACCGGTTGATGAAGGAATAATGTTCTGGTAAGCGCCACGGCCGCCTCTCCAGTCTTTGTGCGAAGGGCCGTCCACTGTTTTCTGAGTCGCAGTTACAGCGTGAATAGTGCTCATCAAGCCTTCCTCTATACCAAATTTATCATTCAATACTTTGGCAATAGGTGCCAAACAATTGGTAGTACAAGAAGCATTTGAAACGATGGTTTGACTGGCTTTTAGTTCTTTATTATTAACACCCATTACGAAAGTAGGGGTATCGTCTTTTGCAGGGGCACTCATTACTACTTTTTTAGCGCCTGCATCAATATGTTTTTGAGCGGTTTCCTGTGTTAAGAACAAACCGGTTGATTCAATAATGATTTCTGCGCCAACTTCGTTCCATTTTAAGTTAGCCGGATCTTTTTCAGCAGTTACGCGAATAGTTTTACCGTTTACAACCAAATGTCCGCCTTCAACAGCAATAGTGCCTTTGAATTGTCCGTGAGTAGAGTCGTATTTCAGCATGTAAGCCATATAATCAGGCTCAACAAGATCGTTAATACCTACAACTTCTACATCCGGTCTTTCAATCGCAGCTCTGAAAGCCAGGCGTCCAATACGGCCAAAACCGTTAATTCCTATTTTCATGATTTTTTAATTTTTATTAGAATAATACGTTAATAAATTATTTATGGGTTCTTTAATAATACTTGTAATGGTAAGGTTTGATTCGGCTGTTGCCTCATACAGGTAATCCTGAAAGTTTGCAGCCACAGAGCCTGCAAAATGCAGTTGGGCTCCGGGATGTTGGTTGGATAAAGGTAGCAAATATGTATTAATTAGCTTATTGAAACCGTTTATTATGACGTTCCTAAGATAATGGTCTGTTTTGTTATCGAGGTAAAAATCTGTAAATGAGCTTAAAAATACTGCCGGTTGCTTTTGACGATAAACTTTCTCCAACAGTGTCCTGCGGTCAAGATCATACTTCTGTTCAAACTTTTTGCGGATGTTGGCCGGTAAGGTTTCGTTCATAAATGCCTTCAGCAATTGACGGCCAAGCCAATTACCAGAGCCTTCATCTGCCAGTATATAACCAAGTCCGTAATTATTTGGTTTAATTTTACGCCCGTCGTACCAAGCAGCATTTGATCCGCTTCCACAGATACATATAATGCCTGGCTTGTTTTTGCAGCAGGCAATGGCTGCAGCATCAATATCATGCTCAACGGTTACTTTGCCGAATTTAAAAAAAGCAGATAATGCGTTATGTACTGTGGTCTTAAGATCACTTGAGAACGATCCCGCCCCGAAAAAATAAATTCGCTTTATTTCCTCGGCATGGTGGATCAGGTTGATATTTTTGTTTAGCAGCTGGATGATCTGTTTCTCGTCGTTAAAATAAGGGTTGATACCAGCGGTTTTGAAGGAAGCTATTGTTCTTCCCCTGTCTGCCAGGCGCCATTCGGCATAGTTAGACCCGCTATATACAACTGCAATCATGTATTTTAGATAGATAGTATGTCGGCCATCTCCATCAGATCTTCTTCCAGTTTAAACTCATGTTGTGTTAATGCCTCTTCAATGCTGGTCATCTTGATATAATTTGCCTGCAAACCCACCATTTTTTGTGTCTCGCCACGCAGCAAAGCCTTTACAGCAGCATATCCCAGCCGGCAGCCCAATACCCTGTCGAATGCTGACGGGCTTCCGCCGCGTTGAAGGTGACCTAATATGGTAACCTTTATATCATAGAACTTGATCTCCTGCTGTACTTTGCGGGCAATATCATATACACCACCATTTTTATCACCTTCGGCAACTATTACAATACTTGATGATTTCTTGTTGTTTTGCCCGCCCTTCAGGTTAGCGATAAGATCATCTATTGCAGTTGCTTTTTCAGGTAGTAAAATAGCTTCAGCTCCGCAGCATACTCCGGCACGCAGGGCGATAGCGCCGCTATCACGTCCCATTACTTCGATAAAGAAAAGGCGGTCATGCGCATCGGCGGTATCACGTATCTTATCAATGGCTTCTACTACCGTATTGGTTGCCGTATCAAAACCTAATGTGTAGGTTGATCCATATAAATCGTTGTCAATTGTTCCGGGTACACCTATTACCTGTATATCCGGATATTTTTTTGAGAAACGGAGTGCCCCGGTAAATGTACCATCGCCACCAATTACCACAAGGGCATTAATGCCTTGATTTTTTAAATTTTGATAAGCCGTTTCCATACCTTCATCGGTACGGAAGGGCAGGCAGCGGGCAGTTTTTAAGATCGTTCCGCCTAAATTTAATATATTACTTACCGAGCGGGGATTCATATCGTACATGTCATTTTCGATAAGTCCCTGGTAACCTTTGCGTATCCCAACAACATTTAGTCCGTTGTATATGCCCGTACGTACAACGGCTCTTATACAAGGGTTCATACCCGGAGCATCACCACCGGAAGTCAAAACACCGAGTTTTGATATTTTCTGCATCTTTGCGCTTACTTTTTTTTCGGTACGAATATAGTGTGTGTAAATTACACCATTGAATTTTATTTTATTTTTTTTATATTAGAAGATTTACAACATATCTTTAGAGCGTAAACCTATAAATACAAAATTTTTGGAAGTAAAGTTACCTACATTTAACTCAGTATTCTCTATCGACTGTGTAATTTTCGGATTCGAGGCGGGAGAATTGAAAATATTGCTGATTGAGCGCAATGAGGAGCCCTTTAAAGATTGGCTTGCATTGCCCGGATATATAGTTGAACAGGACGAGAGCATTGACGATGCTGCCGAACGTATCCTGTATGAACTTACGGGGCTGCGCGATCTGCATATGCAACAGTTCCATACTTTTGGCGAAGTAAACCGTCACCCACAGGGTAGAGTGATCACGGTTGCTTATTATGCCCTGATCCGAATTAACGGCCAAAAAGATCTTCGTCCCATCACCCAATATGCACGCAAGGCTTTCTGGCACCCCGTAAACGAATTGCCAAAACTGGCATTTGACCACAGCGAGATATTCAAAACAGGATTTACCAAACTGCGCCGCAGGCTAAATTATCAGCCTATCGCATTTGAATTGTTACCTGAGAAATTTACACTGACGCAATTACAGTCGCTTTATGAAGCGGTGTTGAACAAGAAGCTGGATAAAAGAAATTTCAGGAAGAAAATGCTGAGTTATGGCTTTTTGAAAGAACTGGACGAGAAACAAAAAGGAGTATCCTATCGTGCAGCCAAGTTATATAAGTTTGATAGAAGAAAGTATACCAAAATATTTCAGAACGAACTGAACCTCGAGAATAAGGGGAAAGTTGGTTAAAAAACAAAAAAGCTATTAAATAAAAAATGCGTCCTGTTATCCGGGACGCATTTTTTGTATATAAAATACAGGTTTATAATTGCGTTGCTGCTAATTCTAAGTGGTATTTTACCAGGTTATCTATAGGCGAGCGTATAATATTGCCTACCACCATGCCGTTTTCGGCTACGATTTCTTCCAGTACATTGCGGAAGTTGTAACCCACCGAACCTATACAGTTGAAAGTATATTTCTGATAATCAGGATAATGTGTTACCAGGTTGCGGAAGAAATCTTCAAACGAGGTACGTACCAGGTTGCGTGAGTATTCAATATGTACATTGTTGTCATACACAAATTTGCTGAAACTTGCGCAGAAACGGTTGGCGCGCGGCTGGGTATAAACCTGTTCGTTCACATCATCAGGGGTTAGTTTGTAAGTATCCCAGAAAAGCTTTCTCACGGGCTCGGGCATATAGCCTCTTAAATAATCAACAAGTAGTTTCTTGCCGATGTAGCATCCACTGCCTTCATCACCTAAAATATAAGCTCCTGAGTCGATATTGTGGACCACCTCTTTACCATTATATATACAGGTATTGGTACCTGTACCTAAGATAGCAGCAAAGCCTTCGTTGTTGCCTAATAAGGCCCTGGCAGCAGCAAGCAAATCGTGACCAATGTATACCCTTGCTTTGGTGAATACCGCTTGCATCGCCTCAGCTACGATCTTACGCATATCATCGGTTGAGCAGCCGGCTCCGTAATAATTTACTTCGGTTATTTCACTTTTCTCCAGGTCCGACGGCAGGTTCTCCATCAGCGATTGTACAATGTAAGCAGTGCTTGAAAAATAGGGGTTATAACCCTCTGTGTTAAAGTACACTTTTTTACCTTCTTCGGTTACTAAACACCAATTGGTTTTGGTGGAGCCACCGTCAGCAATTATGATCATAAATTAAGTTTATCTAAAAAATTGGTTAAAAGTATGATTTACTAATTGTAAATAAAACACTTTGTATTTTTAAAATGTAAAAAATTGATACAATGTATACTAATATACTGTTTTTGAACATAAAAAGCGCTATTTGTAATTATTAATTCTAATAAATAATTGCGCAATTAAACGGATTTATTACGTAATAAACAATATGATTTTATAACGTCAAATGGACAGATATTTATAATGGGTTAAGGAAATATGATATTTGATTATTTACTTAAAATAAATAGATAGGTTATCTTAGTATTTCAATTTTAAGTGATTTTTTGCATATTTGCACCGCGAAAATAACGCAGATGGTCCCATAGCTCAGCTGGATAGAGCAACAGATTTCTAATCTGTAGGTCTTAGGTTCGAATCCTAATGGGATCACTTCTTTAAAGCACAAAGCCTAAAGCGAAAAGCTGAAGGCTTTTTTTGTTCCACTCATTTTGTTCAAATGTTCATGTTCATAATACATGAACACCATGAACGCTTATGAACTCTTGATTATCAGATTGGTATCTTTTTGATACTACTGACAAAGCGTTGCCAGTAGTATATTACCGTCAAGGTTAATGATTTGAAAAAAACAAATAATAGCCGGAATTTAGACACTTTTAAAAGTAATATGAAAAAATTTACAATTTTATGCTGTTTACTGCTGGGTGTTTTAAAAGCGGTGGCGCAGGATAGTTTAATTACGAATATACAAAGCCGCAAAAGCTTAAGCCTTAATGGAACGTGGCAGTATATCGTTGACCCTTATGAGACCGGCTTTTATAACTATCGCTATAAAGAACTGAATGAAGATAACGGAGATGCTTACTGGAACAATTGGATTCCTGCCAATAAGACCGAGAAAAAAGAACATGGTTATATTGATAAATATTCCATTGAAGTACCCGGCGACTGGAACCATCAAAAGCCGGAGTTTATGTACTATGAAGGCACTATCTGGTATAAAAAATCATTCGATTATCCTAAACCGACAGCGGACAATCGGTGCTTCCTTTATTTTGGTGCGGTAAATTACCGTGCCGATGTGTACCTGAACGGTAAAAAACTGGGTATGCATAAAGGGGGCTTTACGCCATTCAACTTTGAAGTACCTGCCGGTCTGTTGAAAGAGAAAGACAATTTTTTAATAGTTAAGGTTGATAATAAGCGCTATACCGATGAAGTGCCAACTTTAAATACCGATTGGTGGAACTATGGAGGCATTACCCGTGATGTAAAACTGGTAGAAGTACCTGGTAATTTTATCCGGGATTTTGTACTTCAGCTAAAAAAACCGCTTAAGGGAGAAGTCCCCGGCAAAAAACCTGAAGTAACTGGTTGGGTGAAACTGAACAAGCAGCCGGCATCGGCACAAAATATCACGGTGCAAATCCCTGAGCTTAATTTCACCAAACAAATTATTGCTACAGGGACCGTTACGCGGGTGAATTTCAAACTACCCGGGGTTCAACTGTGGTCGCCGCAAACACCCAAATTGTACAAGGTTATTATAAGCGTTGGCGCTGATAGAACGGAAGATAAAATAGGGTTTCGTACGGTTGAGGCGCATGGTGCGCAGCTGCTGGTAAATGGGCATCCTATTTTTCTGCGCGGGATCTGCGTTCATGGAGAAATACCGCAGGAGGAGAGAAGGGCCTATAGTGAAACGGATGCGGAGCAACTATTGGGACAAGCCCGCGAGCTTGGTTGCAATATGGTGAGACTGGCCCATTATCCGCATGATGAAAAAATAATACGCCTGGCCGATTCCCTTGGTATCCTGGTCTGGTCGGAAATCCCGGTATACTGGACAATTGATTTCGGTAATAAAAATGTTCTGGATAAGGCCAGAAACCAGCTGGAGGAGATGATAACCCGCGATCATAACCGGGCCAGTATCATCATCTGGTCTGTGGGGAACGAAACACCAGTGAGCCCGGTACGCACCAGCTTTATGCACAATTTAATTACAAGGGCGAAACAACTGGATGATACCCGCCTGGTTTCAGCTGCGCTTGAGGTAAATTACAATTCCGGAAAAGATATAAATGTAATTGATGATCCGCTTGGTGAGTTTGTGGACCTTGTTGCATTTAACGAATACCTGGGATGGTACGGCGGCTCGCCGGATAAATGTCGTACTACCAGCTGGAGCACACCCTATAATAAGCCGCTATTTATAAGTGAAACAGGCGCCGAAGCAAAAGATGGTTTTCACGCCGATTCATTAACCCGCTTTAGTGAAGAGTATCAGGAATGGTATTTTAAGGAGCAAGTGGCGATGTTTAAACGTATGCCTGCTAACTTTGCAGGTCTTTCGCCCTGGATACTTGTAGACTTCCGTTCACCAAAACGTAATAATCCGCTTTACCAGGAAGGCTGGAACCGCAAAGGGCTGTATGATGATAAGGGAAACAAAAAGAAAGCTTTTTATATAATTCAAAACTACTATAAACAAAAAAGAGCCGAAGGGTTGCAGCGATAAACACACGCAAAAAAAGGTTTATCCTGAAGGTTATTCGCCGGAAGGATCGCTGGAGATATCGAGAGGTATTGGAGTACTCACTAATTTTTACAACAATTTGAGCGTTAAGCCGTTCTTCTTATATAAACATGTAAATTATGAAATTAGCAATCTTAATAATAGCAGGCACAGCCCTGGCTGCAGGTGTTGCCTATGTAACCCGCAAAAGGGAAGACGGCACCTCAATTTTGGACGAATTAACCAACAATGCCCCCCAGTGGATGGAAAAGGGTAAGCAATACGCTACCCAAACCATCGATCAGGTCACAGACCAGATCAGGCACCGTAATGAGCGCAAATCCTGAAACGGGATTTTTTCTGCTCAGCGTATTAAAGACTTTTAAGCTAAATGCAAAGCAAGCCGCTATGGTTTGCTTTTTTTATTTTATATAATTTGCAATGATGCGGTAATAACACCGGTCATAGGCTGAATAATATATATTTATTAATATTATTTGCTTCCTGAATTTATATTGCATAGATTCAATTATAATTCGCAATTCGCTCATAATCAGAAAACAATAAACTACTTCTGCACATTGCCTTTTCCTGTAAAATAATACTTACAGGGTAACTTATCACAAATGAATAATTGCTGAATTTAATAAAGTCTGACGTTAAAAACCTTACCTATTAACGAAAAATCGCCACCCGGATAGATTATACCTTTCTATAAATTAATAATTATTATAAGCCGCGTTTATAAATAACCCAATAATATATTTTATCAACTTACACTTCCATTCACAATTAAAACCTTTCAAAAATGAAAAAGAGAATTCTTTCGGCAGCAGTTCCATTCATCCTGTGTTTTATCGGACTTGTATTTAATTGCAGCACCACAGTGCATGCACAAGGCATAACGGTTTATCAATACCGGCGTGTCGATCCGGGTAAAATGGACGAATTTCTTAAACGCGAAACTACTTATTGGAGCAAAGTGGCCCAAAAAGCCATAGATCGCGGAAAGCTATCCTTTTGGGCCGTACTGGCAAAAGTAGGGGGCGTAAATGAGCCAAACTCTCCGAACGTTTTATTTATTAACACATATCCAACTTTGGATGCAGATTTAAGTGATGTTTTTAACGCTGCCAAGGTATTTCCCGGTGTGCCCTTATCAAAAATGGAGACCTATGGTATGAGTACGGTGATAAGTGAATACTTTCTGCAGGACCAGGGATGGCAGGAAGTAGCAAAGGCCAATCCGGATAAGGATTACAAATTTGTCAAATTTAACTATCACAATTCAACCGATCCTGCATCTTTCAACGCTATAGAAATTCGTAATTGGGGGCCATTTATCAAAGCCGCTATGGATAAAAACCAAACAGTTCAGAAAGCCTGGGGAAATGCCATTGTATTAACTCCCACCGGTGGCGATATGAAGTTTAATTGTTTGTCATTCGATCTTTACCCTACACTACAATCCGCTTTGTTAGAAAAATGGAGCCCGGACACCAAATTCCCCACTACAGGACTTGATTCATTGCAAAAGATAGCTGTGAGTCCGCCTGTCACATTTATTTACGAGGTCGTAAAAGTAGTAGCTAAAAAGTAAATCTTTAGCTAATAAAAACATCAGCGACAAGGCTCTCTATCATTGGAGGGCCTTTTTTGTGAATTTTCAGGCGGAACACCTGGAGCAGCTGGTTATCAAGTTTTGGGCTTTTAAAAAGCTATTTTTCTTTTGATTATAATTTTATCAATAAGTAAGCCGAGTTCTTTCAGAGCAGCAAATTCAAGGAAGTCCTCCGTCCTTTGCATCCATTCACCTCCTATTTTAAAAAGCATGGCTGTTCTGCCATCGTCAAATTTTACCATCCATACATGCCAGGATTTAAAATAGGCACTGGTTATTTGAATAAATTGTGCGGTACCATCAGGTGATTTGATCTTATATTTCATAGTGTTGATAGCTTAATACAATGTAAAGACGGACAAATGCAGATCACTATTGTCATCTGATAAAAAATTTAACTTTCCTTAACAATTCCGCCGCCCGTTCAAGCGGAACGCCTGGACAGGCGGGGGAAAACAAAAAAAGCCGGATGTTGCCACCCGGCTTCTAAAAAAAACTATTAACCAAACTGTGTTGTATTACGCATATTGCTTTAAATAGTTGCACTAAATATTTGATAATTTGTTAATTATGATTGTTATGGATGAGTTAACGTGCCAGGGCAGCTCATGACTTTTTAAATGACGGATTTTGAATTATTCTCATAGATATCCCCTTTTAAGGGTTCACTAAAGCCCCACGTTGGTAGGGGGGACTTACGCTATTATTCCCTTTTCAAACCTTTTATAAAAGGCATTTTGCAGCATTTCCCGGTGATCAGGATGTGCAATTTCAATAAGTGCTTTGGCCCGTTGTTTCAGGCTTTGGCCAAAAAGGTTAACTATACCATATTCGGTAACTACCCAGTGTACATGTCCGCGGGTGGTTACCACGCCGGCTCCTTCCTTTAAAAAAGGAACTATCCGGCTAACACCTTTACTGGTTTGAGAGGGTAAAGCAATAATGGGTTTACCACCTTCAGATAAGGAGGCTCCGTGTATAAAATCCATCTGTCCGCCAATGCCCGAATATTGGTAAGTCCCGATAGAATCCGAACATACCTGGCCGGTAAGGTCAATTTCTATTGCGCTGTTGATGGCTGCAACTTTAGGGTTTTGCCTGATGATGCTGGTATCATTAACGTAGTTAATTTCCATTACCCTTATAGCCGGGTTATCGTTTACAAAATCGTATAATCTACGGGTGCCTACTATAAATGCCGTTACCGAACGTCCTTTGTTTAACTTTTTCTGACTATTATTAATTATCCCTCTTTCCATAAGTGGAATTATCCCGTCAGAGATCATTTCTGAGTGAATGCCCAAATTTTTATGATTGGTTAAATTCTTCAAAACATGGTCGGGTATACTGCCAATACCTAATTGTAAAGTGGCTCCATCTTCTACTAATGAGGCAACGTTGTACCCGATTTTTTCGACAATATCACCCGCATCTAAAGAATAATCAACTTCCGGCAGTTCGGATTTATGCCAAACCATGGCACCGATCTTATTAATATGTATAAACCCGTCACCGTGGGTGCGCGGCATTAGCGGATTAACCTGCGCGATCACATGTTTGGCCGTTTCAACAGCAGCTCTCGCTATATCAACTGATGTACCCAGTGAGCAATATCCATGCGCATCGGGCGGCGAAACCTGAACAAGGGCCACATCGATCGGTAATATATTTTGGTGAAAGAGTTGCGGGATCTGGCTTAAAAAAATCGGAACATAATCGCCATTTTCACTATTTGCAACCGACCTTGTGGCTGCAGAAACAAAAAGCGAATTAAAATAAAAAGATTTCCTGTGTTCGGGCCGGTCAAAGTTAACATTACCTAAAGTGGTAATACTTACTAGTTCAACATTACAAAGCTCGTTGTGCCTTTTTTGTAAAGCTTCTACCAGGCATACCGGTGTTGCAGCGCTGCCGTGTATAAAAACACGGTTGCCGGGTTCAATACACTTAACAGCTTCTTCAGCGGTTATATAATTTATATCAATCATAGTCAGTTTAATTTTTATAAAAACATAGCGCCATCTGCTCTCATTACCTCTTCGGTAAACGAAAAAAGCGACTTCTTAAGCACCTTAACGTATTCGGAAAGTGAAGTTATCTGTGCCTGCAGTTCTGTAAATTTCTCTATTAAATTGATTCCGATTTCCTTTTTTGCACCACTTACAAGAGGCTCCATAAACGTCAAAAATTTCGATATTTTGCTTTTAATATCCAGGATGGCGGCATCTTGCTGCCCAAGTATCTTCTCAAAATTCCTGGCCTCTTTTACTTGCAGGGTTCCCATTTTGATCAAAAATTTATTCAGTATATCTTTTAATATCCTCGTCTCATCTTCAACAAAGTTGATGTCTGATGCCCAATGTTTACTCAGGATGTATAACTCCTGTAATTCATACTCAAGTTGTGCGTCAATTGCTATTGCTTTCATAATAAAATATTTACTGATTAAAAATTGGACCTTATCTGAGGCCTGTTTTCCGGTCTCAAAGTTGCGGTGTTATGCAGGTATAAAGAATGATATGGAAACCCTAAAAAAGTGATCTGCGTCAGTTTATCCGCTCCTGGTCTGCCTGCATACTCCAATTGCGTTGTTGTCTTTTTACAACCTGCTGCCTATCTTCGTGGTATGAAACACCTATTCCTTCTCTTTTGCTTTATAACCTTATTAGCTTATAAGGTATCTGCTCAAACTGAGTCCTCTGTTACAAATGCACAGAACAGCATAGTTAAAAAGAATACGACCAACAACCCGCCTCCCAAAGCTTCGAATGTTACAGGTCTTGCTACAATCCCCCTGAAAGATATTCATAGCAATCTCGGAAAGTTTGTCCAGGTGTGTGATGTTGTATATGGGTACCGGGTGCTGGATACACTGGAAGTCCTTGCTTTTGGAGCGGCTTATCCAAATCAAGCGTTGACAGTTGTCCTCTATGGAAAGGCTTTTGATGCACTAAAAGCATCTAATGTGGTCGGCAAGAGGATCGTAGTTACCGGTATAATAACAGCTGACAAAGAGGGTAAAGACCCTCAGATGATCGTTAGCGATTCTAGTTTGATACACATATATTAAATCCCCGTCCTGGCGCGGATCGAATGTCATCAGGTTATGCGAAAAATAGATTTTTCCCCCTCTTTCCCGTTTACGGAAGAGAGGGGCGACCAGCGCAGCGTCGTCGGGGTGAGTAAATCTGCCGCCATGCATTTGCGCTAACACAGCTCGTATAATCGACTCACCCGATCTACGCTTCGCTGGATCACCCTCTCTTTTGCAGGCAAAAAAGAGGGTATTTCTGTTTTATAATACCATATTTAATATTGTTTTGTCAACTGACTTTAAACTGACATCCGTTATCGCCGAAATAATTACTTTCAGCGGCCAAACAAACTTAATGGTGAAGAATAAAAAGGGTTTTGAATTTCCGGCAGTGCTGGCGGTACTACTGGCTATAATCAGTTTCCAGGGTGGCGCCGCTATTGCAAAAGGTCTATTTCCTGTGCTGGGTGCCGCTGCAACTTCTTCATTACGAATAGTTTTGTCCGCCATTATCCTGGTCATTTTTAACCGGCCCAACCTTCGGAATGTGACGACCGCACAATGGAAAGCTGTTGTTTTGTACGGTTTGACCTTAGGGACAATGAATACCGTTTTTTACATGGCAATAGCCCGCATACCGCTTGGTTTGGGTGTCGCCATTGAGTTTATGGGACCCCTGGCGCTTGCCCTTACCGGTTCTAAACGCATCATAGACTTTTTATGGGTTCTGCTTGCAGCCACGGGGATCGCGTTGATCGCACCGTGGAGCAATAACCGTTTGGATATTATTGGTATACTCCTTGCCTTGCTTGCGGGCGTACTTTGGGCGGCATATATTTTACTGGGCGGACACATATCTAAAATAATGGATGGGAGCAAAGCCGTAACTATCGGGATGATCTTTGCATCGCTCCTGGTGTTGCCAATAGCTATAGGGAACGGATTATTGATCCATTTCAAACCTGCGATGCTGCTGCCGGGACTTGCATTGGCCCTGCTCTCAAGCGCCATTCCTTTTACCCTCGAGATGCATGCGATGCGGAAAATCCCTGCAAAAACGTTTAGCATTTTAATGAGTTTGGAGCCTGCCGTTGCAGCGTTTTCTGGTCTCCTTTTTCTGCACGAATACTTGTCTTTTTACGAATGGCTTGCGGTAGCATTGGTTATTATTGCAAGTGCAGGAGCGACACTAACAGGGAAAAAAACTGCGCCTGTTGTACCCGAGAACTAACTAGTGATCCGGCATAAATACTGGGCGTATTTACTAAGGTTTTAAAGAATCCTTTATTATTTCCAGAATCCGTTCATTTTTCACAATCCACATTCCTAATCGCTCTTCTGTAATGCCCTCTTTAAGTTTATAACTGTTTACCGGATTGGTATCTTCAAAAATAGTTTCCATATATCGGAAATTAATATTTTCAATAGATGATAATTCATGGGCAACCTCGACAATATGTGTAGAAACTAAAAAGAAACAGGTTTTTACCTCTGCAAAGGCAGCGATTATGGCAAGGGATGCGTCATAGGCATCTTTAACATTTGTCCCTCTGAACAGTTCGTCAAAAATGACGAAAATATCTTTTGACTGATTTAATTTTTCAGCCACATGCTTAACCCGCAATACTTCTTTATAAAAGTGGCTATGTCCCTGTTCGACATCGTCCGCTAAGTTTATGGTTGTAATCAGGCCTTTAAATCCGGAAGTCACCATACTTTTCGCAGGCACCGGAAAGCCTAGCTGAGATAAATAGATAGCAATTCCAATTGATTTAAGCAGGGATGATTTTCCCGCCATATTAGTACCGGTAACAAAACAAACGTTGCTGTCGGGACTAAATTCGACGTCATTACTTTTAGGGTTGGTAATAAATGGATGGAATAAACCTTCGATAGTTAGTCCCCTTATATTAGTTTCATTAACTACCGGAAATGTAAAGCCAAGGGCCTTCCCACTTTGACTAACGGATTGATAAACATCTAACTGATAAGCGACATTTAACAAAATCTTCACTCTCTCATAAGCGAGCTGCCTGAAAAAGTGGTCCGCTTTCGCCATATCCGTAGCGCTACGATTAGATTTCTCTATAAGTTGTTTTAGCCATACAAATTCTTTCTGCTGGAAAGTATTTAAAATGGTTGAGCGGAATTCCTGTATTTTTTTAGGCAGATCACCCCGTAGTGCATCAGCGAATTTTATTAAGCTATCAAGTATTGACAGGGTGCTTTCTATGCCGGTTTGAATTACATAATGATCATTATCTTTATTAAACGCGTGTATGATTTTTAAGAACCCGGTTATAACTGAAAATGGTTTAGCTTGATAATGCTTTTTTAAATAAAATTCTACAAAATCATAATCGTTTCTATTTAAGCTGATTTTAATATCGTGCTCCTCAATATAAGAAAACACTTCTAGTCTTTCCTTTATGTGAACAGGATCGACAAGCGGCTTGTTGAACATCTCTTGCAACACTTCACTGCCACCAATTGTATTTGTGTGGCTGAAAAGACCAGCTATAGATTGTCGGGAATTGTTATTTCGAAATATTGCCAAATCATTTAGTGTTTGCCTGTCTATATCGAAATTCATTAAAATGTATGTAAGAGTAGCTTAACGCTAAACCTGCTGTTGTATTATCTTTAATGATATAAGTAGCAATACAATTCCCCCCAACTTGGCGCGAGTGCAGTGGAAGTTATGAAAAATAGGGTGTTTTAACGGGGTGCGATTAAGTTGGAAATTATATAGTTTTATCTCAACCAATTAATTATCACAAAATGAAAAAGTTATCCCTAATCCTAATGGTAGTATTTATGCCGATATTATTATTTGCACAAGACGGCTATAGCCGTGGTAATTCATTACTTGGCGTTTTTACCCTATTTCTAATCGGCTTAGCAATTGCGCTGGGAGTTTTCTTATTGATCAGATCCTTAATGCTTTGGTACTGGAAGGTATACGAGCTGCTTCAAAATCAAAAAAATCAGATATATGAGCAACAGCAAACAAACTACCTTCTAACAGTGCAAAATGAGTTATTAATGAAACATTTAAAAATAGAAAAAGAGAATACTGCACCTCAATCATGAGTTAGTATCGAGACCCGACAGATGATCACGAGTACGGCATCTCTCTGGGTCTGCGTTGCGCATTCGCACCAGTTGAGGGCATGATAACATCAATCCTATACTGAATTATATAGGTAATATAAATCATATCAATATGACACATTTATTCTCTGGCGTAAGCAATTTATTTACAGTTTTATTTTTTTTGGGGTGGGTAGGTTTTTCGGGATTAACAGTTTATTTATTTATAACTCATAGAAGGAAACGTTACAGCAAATCTAACAGGCTTGTGGATGTAATCAGACTAATCTCGGCAATGGGTTTGCAATCAAATGATTTCAAAACCGAGAATAGTATTATTGAAGCTTTGAGAGGGAAACCTCTTTCATCCAAAACATGGCATAAAGTAGCAGAGGAACATCCGGAATTTTTCAGGCCAAATGGTGGCGAAACTCATTATGCCTTATTACAGCGATCATACCTTCCTGTTACTCCAGGCAAGCCAAGAGATACTCTTAGTCTTAATGAAGTACAAGATTTATTTGAATTGGCCGGGACTTTTCACGAAAAGGAAGTTCAACAAAGCCAACGATATATTTTGTGGTTTCCATTGATTGCCGCTGCTGTTGCCGCTGGTGCTTTGCTCTTAAATACATACATCAACAATACGCTGGGTAAAAATCAACCTACAACCACCATTAGCCAACCAATAGGGAAACAAGATAAATAGTTTGCTTTGTTTATTTTTATAGTATGCAATTATGAAATGATAAAACCGATTATGATCTGAATTAAATATGGGAATTCAAACGAAAGAAGAAGCGCAGAAATTATTGAACGGGCTGGATGCAGACCAATGGGAGGTAAAGCAGGTTTTTAAGCCGGGTGGTCAGGGCTTTACTTTTGAGGTGCGGCATCGGGAGTCAGGGGAAAGGGGTGTTTTTAAATTCCTGAAAATAGATAGTGAAAAGAACAGGAAAAGGTTTATGCGGGAGATCAGCTTCTTATCGGATCCGGCCCATGCCCATCCGAATATTGTTAGGATATTGGATCACTCGAAAGATGAGTTGAATTTATGGTATGTGTCGGAACTGGGCGAACCATTTGAGACCTATTGGGCGAAGTTAAAACACCGCTATGTAACTGAACCTGATGAACTGCTGAAGCGTGGTTTGGCGATTATCTGGGGAATTGCTGAAGGTCTGGATAATTTACATTCACGGGAGGAGCCTATTGTTCATCGTGATATTAAGCCGGGTAATATCATTTTTATTGATAGCCGCCCAGTGTTGATCGATTTCGGTACCGTTTTTCTTCCTACTGAAGAAAGGCTGACGGATATGGACGATGCAGTGGGAAACCGTCGGTTCAGTCATGATTCGATGATGTTTCGGATGGAGCATGTTACACCATGGCTGGATATTTTCCAGCTTTCCCAGGTACTGATCTGGATGGCTTCGGAAAACCCCGTCAAAAATTGGCAAAGACCATTGGATTATCGGTATGTTAGGTATATCGATGGCCTAAGTACTATTTACGTGAATTCGTTGTATGCGTTTACGGGAATTTGTTCAGATGAGGCGGTATCGCCAAAAACTGCAGGTGAGATGATCAATTTCCTGGATAGTCTTTTTTATTTTCCCGATTTGGAAAAAGTGGCCGGATCAAAGCTGCCGGAAATTTCGGCAGCTTTAGAGAAAGTTAAAATAGAACATGGCGCGAAAATGGCCCGTACTGAAACTGAACGTTTGGAAAAAGTGCATCTGATTGATAGTTATGCGACGATTTATATTAAATATCATGAGGAATTACTGGACGGTATCCAAGCTTTCCTTGAGACTTTACCCGCAGGAGGCTTATCATTTTCGGTTACACAAGATGATCACTTAACGCCTGGACCTTTTATTCAAAAGTGCAAGAACGGTATTAAAGAACATAATCAATTGAATTTAACCCGAGCTTATAGGATTCACGAAAGTGAAAACATTTATTTTGATTTCAAATTGCATAGCAGTTTTTTGTACGAGTGGTTTAAAGGTGGCAGAAATCCTTTCTATTTTCAGTTAACAACGGAACGTAAGGGTGCTGGGAATAAATCGTATGGCTTGGCGATCAATAAGGAAGGGATGCTTTTTGAATACGAAGACCGGCCATTAACTGTCCGTGATGTAGTGGCAGAAGTCAGCTCTTGGGTGGCAGATCCCGAATTCTGGAATTTCTGATCAATGTAATTACTTCTTACAAATCTGCTTCGAGAGAAACCTAAATGGGATCGCGGGATTTAAAGGCATTTATATCAGCCTATAGGTGTCTTTTTATTTGATACTAAACTTGATTTCCGTAATTTACTCACACTAAAAGCCCACTAAGTCAACAAATACATCCCCCAAAATGAAAAAACTACTCCTTTTACTTATCTCAACCACTTTAATAATATGCCTGGCAGCGGCAAGCAAGGGCGGTCACAGCAAAAAGCCTTTGCCACGTATTGCTATTGCAGGTTTGGGGATCGAGTCGAGCACTTTTTCGCCTGCGCTTACGGACGAGGCGGGCTTTTATGCAAAATATGGATCTGAAATTTTTTCTATGTATCCTTTTTGGGCTCCCGATTCTTCTGTACGCAAGGCAGCAGTATGGGTTCCTACGATAGATGCACATGCCGTGCCGGGCGGTGCGGTTACCAGGGAGGCATATGAGTCGCTTGTAAATAAAACCCTGGATTCACTAAAAAAGCACGGGCCTTATGATGGTTTGTTTTATGATATACACGGCGCGATGAGTGTGGTTGGCCTGGATGACCCTGAGGGAGATTTTCTTGTCAGGATCAGGAAGGTGGTTGGTAAAAAGACCATCATTTCAACAGCAATGGACCTGCATGGTAATGTTTCGTGGCGATTGGCGGAGAACAGCGACCTGATCACCTGCTACCGTATGGCGCCACACGAAGATGCGATTCAAACCAAACGCCGGGCGGTGACCAACCTGATCGAACGGATTGAAAGCGGAAAAGGTAAACCGGCTTACAAGGCATATATCTCAGTTCCCATTTTATTGCCCGGTGAGAAGACAAGCACCCGCATCGAACCAGCCAAAAGTTTATACCAAAAAGTTTGGCCGGCCGCTAAGCAGGAAGGCATTATTGATGCGGCTATATGGATAGGCTATGCCTGGGCCGATGAGCCGCGTAACCATGCCGTGGTGATGGTAACAGGTGATGATAAAGAAAAAGTAACGAGCACGGCAGAGTACCTGGCCAAAAGTTTTTGGGATGTACGCAACGAATTTAAGTTCGTGGCGCCAACAGGCAATTTAAAAGAATGCCTGGATAAGGCTATCGCCAGTACAAAGCATCCATTCTATATCAGCGATTCGGGAGATAACCCGACTGCGGGCGGGGCCGGGGATGTGACCTGGACATTAACAGAAATATTGAAACGTCCGGAGTTTAAAGCCGATAATGGACCATCGCTTCTCTATGCATCCATTCCGGGGCCCGAACTGATTCAAAAAGCGATAACAGCAGGCGTCGGCGGCCATGTAGATGGCTATGCCGGGGCAAAGGTTGATTCACGGCTTGCGCCGCCTGTACACATCGTTGGAACGGTGGAATCGATTGTAAAAGGCGATGCGGTTGCTGAGGTGGAAGCATCCATAAAAATGGGAAGTGTGCACATCATCGTAACACAAAAAAGAAAGCCGTATCACCACGAAAAGGATTTTACGAATTTGGGGCTTAACCCGCGCACGGCAGATATTGTCGTAGTGAAGATCGGTTACCTTGAACCCGAACTATATAACATGCGGGCCGACTGGCTGCTGGCACTCACACCCGGCGGTGTCGACCAGGACATAGAGCATCTGCCCTATAAAAGACTACAACGCCCTATTTTCCCATTGGACAGGAATATGAAAGACCCTGATCTTTCTGCGAAGCTGGTGCCATCATCGGATCAGGCGAAGTAGATTAAGAAATAAAACAAATTGTCATTGCGAACGCAGTGTGGCAATCGCGAACTGTACAGAGCGGCCTTGCATATTCGCCCTGTATAGTTCGCGATTGCTTCGTTCCTCGCAATGACAAGATTTTTTTACACAACCTCCCTTTTCAAAGTAATCACCGTTATCTCCGGCCACATCCCAACCCGGCCTTTCAATCCTAAAAAACCAAAACCGCGGTTTACATATAGATACTTCCCGCTCTTTTGATACAGCCCGGCCCATTGCTTATAAACATATTTTATCGGGCTCCATTTCCAACCAAATAGTTCGATACCGAACTGCATCCCATGTGTATGGCCGGACAAGGTAAGATGAATATGATGATCGTGACCAAGTGTTACGGCATCCCAATGCGATGGGTCGTGCGACATTAATATTTTAAACGCATCATCCGGAACGTGTGCCGTTGCTTTTTCCAGGTCGCCATATTTGTGAAAACCGCCCTTGCCCCAGTTCTCCACGCCGATAAGTGCCACGGATTCTTTTTCCTTCTTAACCGGAACAGCCTCGTTCAGCAGCAATTTAAAACCGATCTCCTGGTGTACATCTTTTAACCGGTCCAGGTTAGCCTGTTGGTCGCCTGCGCTTTCCCATTGCACATAGTCGCCATAATCATGGTTCCCAAGTACGGAATACTTGCCATATTGCGCCCTTAATTTTGCGAAAAAAGGTATCCACCGGTCCATTTCGGAGGCCATGTTATTTACCAAATCGCCGGTGAACAGGATCAGGTCGCTGTTTTGTTTATTGACCAGGTCGATGCCCTTTAAAACGCCTTTTTCACTGGTAAAACTACCCGAATGGATGTCGGATAGCTGGGTGATAGTAAAACCGTCAAAAGCATCCGGCAGATCATTAAAGTATAAAGTTTCCCGCTTTACCTGGTAATTATGCCGGCCACGGGTAAGTCCATATAGCAACGCAGTAAATGGTATGGCTGCAATAATAAATGCCAGCTCGCTAACCCACTGGCTCCTTGCCGGGAACCCACGAAAAACCCGCGTGATATCCTCCAGCAATAAAACCGGCGTCGCAAATAGTTTCGGGACGAGTGTCAACAAAATCAGCGTCATCAACGCCGGGACTAATTTGGGCATCAGCTTGCGTTGGGTAAAGGCAAATATGAAGCCGCCTATAAGCAGCATGTCCCATAACCAATAGGCTGATAGGATAGTGGAGTTGGCAGTCAATGTTTTTACCGCCTCGAAGAAATAAATGTCTGAAGTGACAAGTAACAGTAGTATTAGTGGAATTCGTGCTTTCATTTGTTTGAATAATAATTTTTTAAAAAGGCCTGAAATTTGGCCGGCTGGTCAGCGGCGAGAACGACCAGGGGATAGATGTCAGGATAATTAAAACGGCGATCGTGAACCAGATGGCCATGGTTTTGAACTTTTCATGGTCAACAGATTTACGCCTGGCTTTTGATGAACCGATGGTAAGCGCTGTGACCGCTATCACCATCATAGTAATGTGCTCCATCCCGAAAAAGCGTATCTGCCGGTTATGAACACCTTCACTGAAGTTATGCAAAAAGTAATGTACAACCGGGCTGATACAATACAGCCACACACCGATAACCAATTGGATATGCACTATAGTAGTCGTAACGGACCTGGCCAGGTCATCAACTTTGGTATAAGGCTTTTTCAATAACCAGCCGCGGTAAGCCAGGAAGATCGAATAAAGCAGGCTGGTGAGTACAATCCAGCGTAATAATGAGTGCGTTGCTAACAGAATGGAATACATCTATAATTGTTAGACGAATCAAGGGCAAAAACATTTTAAATATTTGACAATATTTTTTTTCAATCATAAAAGGAGGGGTGTCACACAGGCACTCGAAGTGCGGAGCGTAGAGGCCTACCCACATGCTTCGAGTGTCTCAGCATGACACCCGGTAGTTTCTTGGAATTTTAAATGGAAGTATTTTCGGAACTCTTTATATCCATATCAGCCAACCCCGGTAAGCTAATATCTTCCAGATTTTCTTCCCCGGTAAACCTGATGCTCAGCTTTTTCATATTGGATGCTAAAATACCCAGCCAGAAAAGCAATACAGGGATCATCACATCTAATTGTCTCGGGTAAGCGCTCAAGGCACCGCTTAGTAGCAAATAAACGCCCGTGATCAGCAAAAGAAACTTTACAGGATAAATTATCCTGCGCCAGTTAACAAAGGTCAGTGCAACGCCGATAAGCGAAGCCCATAAAAGCAGGGAGCCACGGATGATGTTCCCCACAATTGCCCCGTCCTGGTAAGAGTAGGAGTACGGGAAGTTAAAGAGCATCCGAGATACATTATAATAGTAATTCGTCACAAACTTGAACGGGTGATTTTCGATGTTTTTAATAGCCGCCTGTTTAAAAAGAGCATCCTGTTCAACAGCATTATGTTTAAGAATAAAGTTCACCTCTTTAGAGTGATTTTTCTTTAACATCACCGAACCTTCGGGCGATTTAAAGAGCATCGGGTATTGCTTGTTGGTGAGGTCAGGAAGCTTCCAGTCGCCATATTCATTTTCGTAAGGCGAGCTCATCCAGTACAAACTCATGCCGCCTGAATTTCCCCAGTAAAAAGCTTTGCCTGTCATATGATACGTATAAGCCAGGTAAGGGAGGGTAACCGTGAATGCGATCAATAGTACTTTTATCGATAAGATATGATACGGCCTGTTCTTTTTGGACAGCAGCATCAACAAACACGCAACCAGCCCGATGATCAGCACATAGCCAAAAATGATCTTGGTTAAAGTGAGATACCCCAGCACCAGGCCGGCTATAACGGCATATTTCATACGTCCCCTGGTATAGCTTAGGGTGATGGCATAAATAAACGATGATACCAGAAAACAAGTGAACGCCTCGGTATAAAGGATCGGTAAAATGGATAACGCGTTAGGGTAAATGGCCAATGGCAAAGTAAACAACAATGCCATTTTATGACTGGTGATCAACTTCAACGCTTTGTATAAGAACACCACTGCGAGGTATTGGTACAGGGCATTCATCAAAGTGATGGTAAGCGCATGGATCTTCAGTGCCATAAATGGCACAATGGTTAAAGGATACCCGGGCCCGTTCCACAGATCAATATGTGGTGCAGGCGGGGAGTAATAGCCATGAAGAAGGCGCCAGGCAAAATCAGCATAACGGATCTCATCGCCATATAAAGTCGGCCACTTATTAATAAGAATGACGAAAGCATATAAAAAAAGAAAAGGCAGAAATATAAAATAAGGATTACGTACCAGCTTATTAAACATAACAGGGTAGATTGACGCCTAAAGATAAGATTATTTTGATGTTTTTTCCGGAAGGATTAAGTATCAGGTATTTAATGCGATTGAAGAGTATAATTTAAGTCACTGCTCACAGGCACGGTAAATAAAAACTCGCTTCCAATACCCTGCTCGCTTTTTACCCATATTTTACCGTTGCATTTTTCTACCAGGTCCTTGCAGAATAACAAACCCATACCCGTTCCCTGTTCGTTATGGGTACCTGTTTTGCTGTCTACCTTACTTTTAAACAATTTGTGTGATTGTTCGGCCGTCATTCCCTGGCCGGTATCTTTTACCCTGATCAGGATGTTTTCGTCTTCCTGTTCAGCCGAAACCTCAATAATGTCATCCTTGCCCGAAAATTTGATCGCATTGGTGATCAGGTTCCTCACAACAATCTGAACCGAACTTGGATCAGCAAAGCCAGTTAATGCATCCGGCACATTCTCAATTAAACTAATGCCTTTACGGGATGCCTGTTCGTGATAATTCTCTGTTTCGCCAACCAGGACTTCGCGTACCGAAAAGCTTTTTACGGCCTTATCAAAAGTCTCCATCTGGCTATTGATCCAAAATAACAACGTATCCAGGAAGTCAGAAGTATGTTCCAGTTTTTTCAGCACGTCGGGGATCATGGCAAGCATTTCCTCGTGCGAGATAGTGTCGTCCTGCAGAAGATCAAACAAGCCCCTTAAGGTGCTTAATGGTGCCCGCAGATCGTGCGCAAGGATAGCAATAAGCCGGTCTTTTAGTGTATTCAAATCGTTTAGCTTGACAGTCTGTTTATCCAGGTCCGCTTTCTGATCAAGCACTTCGGCATTCTTATGTTCAAGCATGGCGTTGACCTTTTGCTGCTTCCGTTTTTCAAGGTAGTAAATGCCCGTGGTCACGATCATCGCAATAATAATAACCAAAAAGACAAGGATTGTTAACCGCTGGGCACGGGTATTCTGTTTGTATAATAAGTCCTTTTCGTGCTGCTGTTGTATCAGTAAACGTTGTTTTTCCGCAAAACTAAGCTCGAAATTATAGGATGTTAATTTTTGTAAGCTTTCGTTATCCTTTAGGCCGTTCTTTATACTGATATATTCATTCAATAACTTATAAGCTTCATCAACTCTTCCCAAACCAGCCAGTGTTTTATTCAGCTGCAGCGCAGCACTTGCTTTTATCGACAGGTTACCCAGTTTAACAGCAAGCTGTTGCCCCTTTACTGCATAATTATAAGCTATTTTGTAATCTTTTTGCATGTTATATACCGTCGCATACCCGATGTAAGAATATGCCTGGTTATATACAATTCTATATTTAATCCCTATCAAAAGTGATGTATCCAGGTAGCTTATGGCCTTTTTAAATTGATTTTTGTTGGCATAACATAATCCGAGATCGGTGTAGACTGAACTTAATCCATCCTGGTCATTTTGTTTTTTAGCTATGTTGTTTGCCTTGTTGAGATAGGTGATAGCATGGTCAAAATCATTTTGTGCAAGTAATACTTCGCCTACATTTTCATTCAGGGTTCCCAATGCCTGCAGGTTATTAGTGCCTTCAAAAATGGCGATGGCCTTCTTGTAATATTCAAGGGCATTCGGGTAAACTTCCATATTCTGGAGGATCACACCGATATTATTGTACAGCTCGGCAGTAGGAACCGGGTAATGATTTTTAACTGCTATAAACAATGCTTCATAATAAAAATCCAGGGCCTTTGATAACTGTCCGTGACTGAAGTAAACAATCCCGATATTTTTAAGACAGTCGGTTAGCGCTAATTCATTATGCGTTTTTTTAATGATCGGGAGAGCCCTATCAAGATATTCGAGTGCTTTATCATAATCGGCCAGTATATTATACATGCGCCCGTACTGCACATAGCAGGCTGCCAGGCCACTCTGATCATTCAGTTGTTTATATATCGCAATAGCCTCATCGAAATTTTTGATGGCCTCATCTGATTTTCCTTTGAAATAGTCCACATGTCCTGCCAATACCAACCCATTTGCCAGGCCCGCAGGATAGTTGATCTTACGGGCAAGAGTAGTACTTTGACCTGCATAATATAAAGCACTGTCCGGATCGGATTTGAAATATCCTTCGGCTATTTTATTCAGGTGATTTACTGTTGAGGTATCTTGTTTTGAGAGATCAATTGCCGATACCCCGCCAAACCAAAGCACAAAAAACAAGCAAGTGAGATAATATTTCAAGGTAAATTAAATGATAAAATGCATTCTCTAATTCTTTATACGAAATAATGCCGTGCATGTTTAACCTGTGTAACAATATTTTAAGTTTTAAATTATTGCTTGCTTTCAGTATCAGAAATGTACTATCTTGGAAGAATAAACCAATTGAGAAGATCTATACATAATGAAAGACAAGTCAGTTTTTACTTTCCTGTTTATTGCCCTGTCGTCGGTAACATTTGCTCAAAAGAAACACGCAACACACAAAGCATCCGGGCCTGACGATATTGCACCGGTCGGCATTATAAAAAATGTCAGCGATTCGGTACTGCTGGATATCGTGCAGCGACAAACATTCAGGTACTTCTGGGACTTTGCCCATCCGGTGAGCGGCCTGGCACGTGAGCGGGATAATACAGTTAAGGCCGAATACTACTGGGACTATATTAATGAGGCGGATGATGAACCTAACCTGAGCAAATCAACATTTGGCCCGGAGGCATGTGCCATTGGAGGTACAGGGATGGGGATTTTGTCGACTGTAGTTGCAGTTAACCGCGGATGGATAGGCCGTGATACGACTTTAAGACGTTTAATAAAGATCGTTGATTTTTTGATCAAGGCGGATTGTTATCACGGCATTTACCCGCATTTTATGAATGGAAAAACCGGTAAAACTATTCCATTTGGACGGATAGATGATGGCGCTGATATTGTCGAGACATCTTATTTGATGATGGGACTGCTTACTGCAAAGGCCTATTTTAAAGGGAATAGTTTACCCGAAAGATACTTTCAAAAACGTGTGCAGCAAATGTGGGAGTCCGCCGACTGGAACTGGCACAGTAAGGGCGATAACAAAGCACTATACTGGCACTGGAGCCCTGATAACGATTTTGACATGAACTTCCCGGTATTTGGGTATGACGAGGCGCTGATCACTTATATCGTTTCAGCTTCATCGCCGGGCCATCCGATTTCAAAGGAACTGTATGAAAACAGCTGGGTAAAGGGCTTGGGATGGAAGAATGGTAAATCGTATTATAACTATGTGCTTCCCTTGGGTAATTACAATGGCGGCGGTCCGTTGTTTTTTGAGCAATATACCTATATGGGCATCGATCCTAATGGGTTGAAGGACGATCATGATATTGACTATGCCGTTCAAACCAAAAACCACACGCTCATTAACAGGGCGTATTGTATTGATAATCCTAAACACTATAAAGGATATGGCGCTAATTGCTGGGGCTTAACCGCCGGCGATAGCTGGAAGGGATATGTTGCCCATTGCCCCGAGGACGACAGGGGAGTGATACAACCGACGGCAGCATTATCCTCGTTCCCATATACGCCGGAGTATTCCATGCAGGCGCTCAAACATTTTTATTATGACCTGGGCGATAAAATATGGGGGCCGTATGGCTTTGCCGACGGCTTCAGCGAATCGCATAACTGGTACGCCAAAACACACCTGGCAATAGACCAGGGGCCGATTGTGGTGATGATAGAAAATTATCGTACCGGCTTAATATGGAAACTGTTTATGAATGACCCGGATATTCAAAAGGGTTTGAAGAAGTTAGGGTTTAAGAGTAAATGGGTAAAGGAATAGAAAAGTTACATGTGTTATTCTAATCTTTTGAAAAAAAGTATTCATTAACCTAATGAAGCTTCCTATATTGTATTTCCAATTGTTACCTGATGAAACTCTACAAGCTATCTGCCGGAATTATATTGCAGCACAACAATGCCAGCTACCTGATCCAGTATGATTGGGATGGGCTCATCAATCGCGAGGGGTTGTATAACTACTTATCAGAGATAATTCCTGAGCTTCCGGTTCTTACCGAAGCTATGGCTACTGCTCATATAAACGAAAGCGCGTTGCCCCCAATTGGAAAACAGGAAGTTTGGGCAGCAGGTGTAACTTATTTAAGAAGTAGAGAGGCACGGATGGAAGAGTCTGCTGATTCTGGTGCTGCTGATCTTTACGATAAGGTTTATGCCGCCGAAAGGCCGGAGCTTTTCTTCAAATCAATGCCGCATCGGGTTGCAGGGCATGGTCAGCAGGTGTATATCCGCCGGGACTCATCCTGGAACGTACCTGAACCCGAAATGACCCTGTTTATCAATTCAAAAGGAAATATACAGGGCTATACGATAGGCAACGATATGAGTTCGCGTAGTATTGAAGGCGAAAATGCCCTCTATCTGCCGCAGGCAAAAATATATGAACGAAGTGCCGCTTTGGGGCCATGTTTATATGTACCGGAGCAACCTGTACCGGCTGATACGGCTATTAAGATGAGCATCAGCCGCAAAGGGGCAGAGGTGTACAAGGACGAAACCAGCATCAGTAGAATGAAACGAAGCTTCCCCGAACTCGCCAGATATTTATACCGCGAATGTGATTTCCCGGATGGAAGCTTTTTAATGACAGGCACCTGTCTTGTACCGCCCAACGATTTCACACTACAGGAAAATGACGTTGTATCCATCAGCATTGATCATATCGGTACTTTAGTAAATACTGTAAGTTTTAAACCACTATAAATACATATCGTAATGAAAAAACAGTTACTTGGTTTCCTGGTGTTTGGTTTGATTGCGTTTTCGGCAAAGGCGCAAAAGTTTAGCGGGTTGGATGTCAATCTGAACAACCTTTACCGCACGTCCGACGCAAAAACACGTTCCATCAGTCCTGAAAATTTTAATGGCGAAAAAGGTAAAGGCGGGATGGCTACGACAGGTACGGGCGCAGGGCCGTCACGTGATTTAGGACAGAAATGGAAAGTGAGCCCCAGCGTTGTGATCAAAAAACATACAGTGTATACCGTTGCCGAAATTGATGGCCCCGGTGCAGTTCAGCATATTTGGATGACCCCGACCGGGAACTGGCGCTATTCTATTCTTCGGTTTTATTGGGATGATGAGACAACGCCGTCTATCGAAGTTCCCGTGGGCGACTTCTTCTGTTTGGGATGGGGCAAATTTGCTCCTGTAACATCACTGGCAGTCGTGGCAAATCCCGGCAGCGGATTAAATTGCTACTGGCCGATGCCCTTCCGCAAAAAATGCCGTATCACTATGGAAAATATTAATAGCGAAGATATGGTGCTATATTACCAGGTAGATTATACTCTTACCGAAGTACCAAAGGATGCCGGTTATTTGCATGCCCAGTTTCGCAGGGTAAACCCGTTGCCGTTTAAAAAAGACTTTGTTTTAGTGGATAGCATCAAAGGTAAAGGACAATATGTCGGCACTTATATGGCTTATGGCTCCAATAAAAATGGCTGGTGGGGAGAAGGGGAGATCAAATTCTTTATGGATGGCGATACTGAGTTCCCGACCATCAATGGCACAGGCACTGAAGATTATTTCTGCGGAGCTTATGATTTTGATACACAAAAGAAGAATAAAGCAGGCGTCGAAACCAGCAATTATACCGAGTTCAGCGGGCCATATACCGGCTTGCCGCAGGTTATCCGGGGCGACGGGCATTACGATATTGCCCAGCGTTTTGGCTTATACCGCTGGCATATTATGGACCCCATCCGTTTTGATAAAGATCTGAAAGTAACTATACAGGATTTGGGATGGCACCAGGATGGCCGGTATATGCCTTTGCAGGACGATATTGCTACAACCGCTTTTTGGTACCAGACCGAGCCGCATAATCCTTTTCCTAAATTACCTGCAAAAGACCAGTTAGAAGTAAATTAAAAAGATATGAAACTAAACCCCATTCATGTGTTTATTGCCGGCGTAGCGCTATTGTGCGCATGCCATAGTTCTGACAAAGGTTTTCACAGCGCTGTAGTAACCGCTAAGCAGGGGACCTTTGGATACGATCTGGATTTTCTCCGGAAAAAAGATGACGTGGTGATACTTAAAGATAGTAATGGGGTATCAGAAGTTGTGGTTTCGCCGAAATACCAGGGTAAGGTGTTTACTTCAACTGCCGAAGGGGATACGGGGAAAAGTTTTGGATGGATAAATTATAAAGCCTTTGATGCAGCTGTTGATCCGCATATGAATGCTTATGGTGGTGAAGACAGGCTTTGGCTTGGCCCGGAAGGCGGAAAATTTGCATTGTTCTTTAAGAAAGGCACAAAAATGGAATTTGCCAATTGGTTTACCCCTGCGGCGTTTGACCATGAAAGCTGGAAGGTGACAGGCAAAAGCGAAAGCCAGGTATCGTTAACCAGGGAGATGAGCTTAGTGAATTATAAGAATACAAAGCTTGACGTGAAAGTTGACCGCAAGATCAGTTTGCTTGAACGTGAGGATATCAACAAAGTCCTGAAAATCCAACTGGATAGTAGCGTTAAAGCCGTAGGCATCAAAACAAATAATAGCATTACCAATACCGGTAAAGACGAGTGGACAAAACAAACCGGCGCGCCTTGCTTATGGAACCTGGATATGTTCACGCCATCACCGCAGGTTACTATCGTTATTCCTTATAATGAAAAAGCGGGCGGAAAGGTAGCTACAACAGACTATTTCGGACAAATACCTCCCGGCAGGGTGGTTACTAAAAACGGGCACCTGTTTTTTAAGGCGGATGGCAAATCCAGGGGGAAATTGGGGATGTCGGCAGCCCGTACACTGTCTGTCGCCGGAAGTTATGATGCGGCCAATAATGTGCTCAGTATTATTCTGTTCGATGTAGATAATAAAGCCACCTATCTTAACCAGGAATGGAAAACCGATAAAGACCCATTGGTAGGGGATGCCGTAAATGCCTATAACGATGGCCCGTTAGCAAACGGCAGCCAGTTGGGGCCTTTTTATGAAATGGAAAGCGTATCGCCCGGCGCATTTTTAAAACCCGGAGAAAAACTCACCCATCAGCATTTCATCTTTCATTTTACAGGTGATAAGGCGAGACTGAATGGTATAGCCTCCAGAGTACTGGGAGTTTCTTTAAGCGATATTCAATCAGCACTTAAATAAAATGCATCCGCTTTACAACAAAAAAGCCGGGTTGGTGCCCGGCGTTTTGATTGTCTAATTAAAAAAACTATAAATGAAAAAACAAAACTGTTTCAGGTTAAGCAGCGCTATGCTGGCAGATATAATTTAATGTTTGCTTTGATAACGGTTTGCTGATAAATGAATTAACACAACGGTATTTGCTTGAACGCTCTTTATCAGACTCTCTTACCGATGATGTCATCACGTATAATTCAATATGTTTATTAAAACTATCTTTCAGTTTTTCAAAGCGGTCAAGGAATTCCCATCCGCTAAAGTCTGGCATTGTCAGATCAAGAAAAATCACAT
>Ga0307517_10001236_pt1 | contig 42933 bp, 29 predicted proteins | sample 23_EM_MG_FD_194515 | JGI IMG/M metagenome (GOLD analysis project Ga0307517, IMG submission 194515) | Populus trichocarpa ectomycorrhiza microbial communities from riparian zone in the Pacific Northwest, United States - 23_EM | ecosystem: Host-associated > Plants > Roots > Unclassified | place...
TAGCAGTCGGGAGATTCTCAGAGTCAAGCTGGGCAAGATTCAGGGTCAAACAGTGTTCGCACTTTGTTCTGACGAACTGAATTCTTAGAAAGATACTTCTTTACTAGAGAAGTCAAAGTAGCGTGAATATTAGTATAAATAGTAGGGCTCTCCCCGATGGTTGAGAATAACATGAAGCAACGGAGAAGAGACCTTAACAATATTATAAGTTATTACGATATTCTTCTATTACTTTATCAAACAATTTTTATTGAGCCTTCCTGACCTATAATCCGTGGTCGCGAATATCCTCGGCCTAGTTAGCTCGGAATCCTACCGTGTTAGCTACCCCGTAACACATACTTCTTAACTAAAGAAGACGAAGTAGCATGAACATTAGTATAAATAGTAGCCCTTTAGCCTGGTGGTTGAAGAATCATCAAGCCACAGAGAAGAGACTGTAACAATATAACAAATTAGCGAGTTATATTTAAATTCTTTGATATTTGACTAGATTTTATTACATTCAAGCTACATTTACCAAACGATTACCTACACGCGTTCATGACTATTGATTCATTGTCGCGAATATACTTGGACTGGTTATATCACAATTCTACTGTGTTAGCTACCCCGTAACCCCTAATTTGTCTTTTAAGGATTTGAACTTTACCTATCTGTCTCTTGAAACCTTAATTAACAACCAACCTAGCAAGTCACTACCTACCCCTATTGTACTTGCATTAGACAGGAATATATATGTTGCTTTTCTTCTGGATTGGAAGGTAAAACCCTTTGTTCGCCTTGGAACCTGTCTTATCACATTGATAAATCTTCCAGTATCTGGATAACTGATTGCGCGCTGAGAAGATAGGTAAAGAAACTTTACATACTTGTTGTATATTCATAATGGAAGCATGCAGGAGCAGAACCGGCATCATGTTTAGCAGGTCTTACAATAGTTCCTCAGCATAAAGGGTCATTGAAATACCACAACAAATCTGTCCAGAACCTGCTCTTTGGCCTATGGTTGGTCAGGGAGAACCAGCAGAAAGCCATAGCAATCTCCTTCATAGCTCACTTGATACTGACTCACCGGCTGCCCGCACACTAGTGTATATAAAACAAGAACAAGCCTAGTAAGTAGAAGAAAGTGATCAAAAAAGAGTAGTAGCCCAACAAGTTTCTAACTCAAAGAGCGCAATAGAAGATGATTTACTCCTTCAGCTGATAGGTTCTGAGTACGAGGTGTGGTAATAGACTTTGGATATTAGCGGCCATAACAATCACACTCTGCAGAGTTCTCAGGAGCACAATTATTCCCACTAGATCAATCAGAAAGCACACATGTATCAAGTGCAGCAAATAGTTATATTAACAACCAGGCCTACTATGCTTAGCTGTTCACCAACCTACGGGTACCATTAGCAACCGAGCCTTTGCCATATACCTCTTTCCCTAGATGTTCAAAGCACTCCTTTGTAGGTGTGAAGTACAATACTTTAAACATATCAAACTTAAGTACTATATGAAAACCCGTAATAAGTACCTGGTAATATGAGGGTTGGCAGATAAGTTGCCAAGATTGGGGATTTGTATTGCTTTGGTTTAACTGATATATTCGCTGTTAACATACTGGAACTTGCTTGGAGTGGGAGCTATGGCCTGAATAAAAGGTTAATTCCAAACACGCATTCACTTCGTCTCTTTATAGGACACACAAGTAATTCCAGGACCCTGTGGTATAAGTCTGACTGTACATCTTACGCCAATCATGGATGAAAGATCTGCAATACAACACTGTAGCACAGGCAATGTAAGCAGTAAAGCAGAAGAAAACACTTGCGCAAGATCCTAATAAGATTACGAAAACTTAATCCAAGGCCCATGAAGCCTGCCAGAAAGGATAGAAAACTACTAAGCCAAATAGCAATAACTACTAATCAAGATTCCACCAGTAATAAGCTAAAATATTTTGATCTGCCTGAAGATCACCTCAGGCCAGGGGATTAGCAACAGTCAAGAAGGAACTACTATACCAAGATAGAGTGTATCAGAGATAGTGGCCATAGTCATGCAAGAATAGAGAAGTAAGGTGGAAGCTCGTGGCAGTAAGGTGCTAGCAGTAGGTAGTGCAATAGTAGGGTATTGGCTTGGGAAGGGGATAGTAGGTTCCTAGCGGATCCAACAGGGTGAATAGGACAGTGGAACAGAAAGGGTAGTCCAACCTCTTTGCCATGGAAACTATCTACAATTGTGTTAGTGTCTGACTGCGTAGTCACCAAGTCACTCTTTAAAAGATATATGGGGAACGCGACTCTGGCCTCTTGAAACATTTATCCTATTTTGAACAGTGGTCCTAGCGGCCTGTAACACTGGCGTTGAAGGACGTGTTCCGGACCGTCTAATGCCAAGCCTAGTATAGCCACGATGGGGTAGGTACAGGAAACATCATGGGCAGATAATGAAACCAAGTACTAAGGAATGGAAAGGGGGAGAGCATAGCCTCAAAGGGTAGATCTCACAGTGTAGCGAGAACAGGAAATGTTCAGCACCAAACAGCACTGCGCCCATGATGGGGTATGTGGCTGGAAGAAGAGGTGATAATCTCATGGTGTTGAGATTTCAATTGGATGAGGTGTAGAGTGGATGGAGGATGTTGCCAAGATTGGTGAACGACTATTGTTGTGATATAGGAGGCAGAGCACACAAAGCTTTCAACTTAGTGGCCTAGTAGCATGTTCACCACACGGGAGAATATGTGAAGAACAGCTTTCAAGCTTTGATCAAGACCTGTACGAAAATCCAGAAGCCTGACTACAAGAGGACAATATCTGACTGGTGTCTCGTGGCCTGGCAGGACTAGTAATAATAATGACCAGAGAGTTAACTCACCTTAAAGGATAACCTTTGAGAAAGATTGACTTGAACTATCAAGCAAAACAGTATCAGCCAATTCCAACGAGGGTAGACCATGTTAGAATATTCAAGCCCAGCTCAGATATAGAGCTACATTCAAGCAGAAGGTGTCCAGCTGCCTTCAAGCCGGTCAAAACACTCTCCCCCCCTTCCTCTGTCACCGCTTCGCTGCATTCCTTCTCATCCCCATTCTGAGTTATGAGGGAGACGTCCTCTACATAACGGCTCACATGGTGAGAAAGTTACCAGTCTTTGGGCACAAGGTCCCCAGATGGTATACATACTGTTTCCCATGGAGCCCACCCGATATCTTGGCAATAGAAGCCTGCCTCCTCCCAGTGGACCTGTTCCGGGCTCACAAGAGACGACTGGCCAACCGCTGAGTAGTGTGCTCTGCACCGGAGATCAACCCCGCCACAGCCCGTCTTGCCCCCTCGGTACAGACCCGCTCCCTCGACCATCACGCTCCGGACAACATGGTCCTCCTGGCAAAATACACTGGGAGCCGCCTCCCCCGCCCATGGCTCAAACCTTGCCCCCCTTCGAAGAAAAGGGCCCACCTGCCCGGGGATGCTGTCCCCCACTCAATGGTTTTCCTACTGGACCCTGACGGGCTTGTGCTCCTTCCAGTCACCTCTCAGCACCTCCTTGCCGAATCCTACCCTGATCCACCAGAAGCGAGTACCTAGCCCCAACTGAGTCGGCGATGTCGGGACCTACTCATCGAAGAATGGAAAGCCACGGCCCCAGAGGGGGCGAGATATCCGTATCCCCTGTCTCTCAGGCCTCATCCCTTTATGGGCCTTAACAAGTTCGACCCACGAAGGTTCCACCAGATGAGATCAGGGAAGAGCTACCTCCGCCGCTATCTGTATTGGGATAATGATGCCCCAACCACCTGCCCCCAATGCGGCAAGTCCCGAAAGTCCTTCGAGTACGTCATGCTTCCTGGCCTTACGAGGGAGCCAGCCAGGAACCGCCACAGTCAGGCAGTCTCTTACCTAGGCCCCGACGCCCCAGTCTGGTGCTCAGCAGCCCTTCTCGGAGCCCTCTCCCGCTTCATTAGGTCAACCAAGACCTCCTTCCCCGTGGGCATGTTTTCCCGCTCCACTTCTGCTGCTGCCTCCATTTCTTCCCGCTTATCAAACGTAGTTTTCTGATTACTTTATCTCATCACAGGAGGGCTAGGTTTATGTTGTTTGTTTTTCAAGATTGCTTGAAGTGTCTGCTGGTTGTTAGCAGGGTTTCCTTGCTTGAAGTAGTTTGAATTTGCGTCCGTAGGTTAGGGAGCCTTATGAAGATAATCAGCGATGGATGTTTTTCTTTGTTTGTTTGTTTTCGATGTTGGGTTTTGTTTTTGTCATAGCTAGCGCTCGATGCCATTTCTTGTACCTTAACACTGAATATATGATATAAAAAAATAAAACTAAAACTAAAAATAATAATAAAAAGCAAAAGGTGTCCATTGGTGAATGCTATAAATATAATGTATACAAAACCAATTGCCACAACTGTTGTGACAGAAGGCTTGTTTTAGGAACTAAAATATACTAAATCAAGGAAGAAATCACCTACCGGAAGTCCTATTTGTGCTCAACCTATTTGAACCCATGCAAGAGCAAGGTCAAAGCTAAGTACAAGATATATAGCATTTTCAACAAATCTAAGAATTCTGTAAAGCATCAATAAAAAACAGAAGACCATTACCTCTAGGTTTTGAAAAGTGGAAATATTGCAAATAAATAACCAAGTGGGAAGTGAAGACCAATCATCGTTGTCTCACGGAGGAGACTGCAGATTGTGGCAAAAGTGAATATCAGTTTAATACAAATAGCACAGTAGAGCTACTTGATGGTTACTCTATCTGCACTGACCAGGCTGGTGTTGGTATAGATAAGAATACTAAAGGTTCATTTCTGGCACCTAGATTGAACACCAATATCAATGACAATCCAGCTAGAGGCCTTAATATTAGAACAATTGTTGTTTCCACTGTGACGAGCAACAAATTGGTTATGACAAACAAAATTCTCTTGATAGTCAGCAAAGCCCTGTCACTATAAGACTGAGTGTCCAATATTTCACCACCACTACAAAGTTCAGTATTCCAGTTCAGATTTAGCAAGACAGGATGAGTATTGAACATCTATCTATTCTGGTAAAGCTAGTGTTCATCTGTGATGAGCTTATTGGTATTGATGATCCCCGAGCACTAGGTGTGCTGATAACTTACCACTAGAAGATCATCTAGTTCTGAAAGTAGCTGGTCAGAGCCATCTCTGATTGGGAAGCAAGCAACCAAGTTCAGCTGCTAGAAAGCTACAGCCAGTATGAAACTCACATGGGATATTATCAGAGCTTTTAGTTGGGAAACTGTACAAAAAACAAGAAGTGGCAAGCAAGATAATGCAATGAACAAACATGAAGGCCCGATGAGACTGGCGAAAACACAAATCTCCACTGTACTATATCGCACAATCATGAAATTCAAGGTATTGATCACTAGGAAGATGAACTCAGGTATTAACTGTTAAACCAGAATCCTTTCAGGACCTCCTGGACTTGATCACAGCTGAAAGCCATTCCAGGTTTAATGTAGTAGTAAACCTTGGTGGCAGCAATGATAATCCTGTGACAGATTATAGAAAAAGTGCAGAATGGTGTATTTTACTAAATGAGTGGCAAGAGCCCAATCACTGGCAAGATAGATTACACTGATACCAATATTTGGACGAGAGAGTCAGGTTGTGAGGTACTATACTATTATGACACCCTTGCTGTCTTGACAATCCAGGTAATAATTCAAGGAGAGATGAAGACTACAGGGATCTCATTAGCAGGAATTGATGATTAATTAAATAACCAATGCGGCAAGAAATATAGATCAATATTGAAGATATTCTTCAGTTTGGGAACTCCTAGCAGGACCTGGTGATGAATTATGAGAAAGGTTCAAGTAAGTTGTAAAACACCTGCTATTATGCCAACTCTGAGAAAGTGAGCTTCTTGGATGTCAATCTGGATATTTTAGGCTCTAAGATTAATCATATTAAAATTCTCTGTACCCTAGTGCAAATTCAGACCATAATAGATTGGATAAGCCTAGAGAACCTGGGGCAACATTAGCACTTCAAAGAAATACTATGTTATACTTATCGCCTATAGCTCAGATTGAAACAATTCGAGCACCACTCAGAGAGCTGCATGATAACCCAGGATATCTTTCAGAGAATCTGCTGAAAGCAGGGTTTGAATCAGACAATCAGGCTTCAGATAATTACCAAGGTCCTAGACCAATTGAGTATAATCAGCCAAATATCAGATCTCATTTCACTGATGCTGATAGAGCCAGAATAGGAAGGTGCATACAATGCTAGACCTTCAACATTTAACCAGAGACAGCTAACACTCTTACTAAGTAATATCAGAGAGTAACATGAAATGCTTGCAATCATTCAGGATATTTAATCTCGCACTGTAAATTTACTACACTGTCGCTTCAAGATGGTTATCAACTATGGGAGCTATACTGAACCTATGGCTGAGAAGGATGGCATAGACTACATCAAAGATTGTCAAACAGATCTGATTAGTAGCTTCAATTGTAAAATAAAATACCAGGAAGTTTGGAGGAATTCCCAGACCACGTCCCTATAGAGAATATGAACACGTAAGAGACCCGATAGCTAGAGAGATCACAAATGGTAGTATTGATTCTGACACCCTAGTGGAGGCAGACTCTACCCTGCCCCTGCAGATGGGTCTCAGCTACCCACATGCAACCAGCTTTAGAACAAGCCCACTTCCCGGGAAACTCTTACTTGCCAAGGGTGATGGTTGTCTTGAAAGATCTAGTATGACGTTGAATACATGAACAGGCCTACCGCGACTGCCTAAAAAGAGTACGTGATTACCCTGATAGTACTGCAGAGAGATAGATTAACAAGCAGTACTCACCGGCATTGTAACATGCCATGAGGAAAAGCTCAGTATGTTGAGAACAGTGTCTCACATGATAGAAAATTGTGGGACATAGGTTGTTTATAATATTAGATAAAAAGCGGAGACCTGTTCAGTTTATATATAAGGACACCAGGATTGTATGTCAAACTGCTATGAAAATTAAGTTAAAAAACTTGTTCACATCGGACCAGAACAAATATCAGGCAAAAATATCTCATCATCCAAGTGTGAACACTTTCTAGACCAAGAAAGAAATGTCCACTTGGGATATCCTGTTTACTATTCCATAGTGGGAATCTCAGAAGCTAATTTCAAATCGGAACAAAACTATGCACAAGGTAAGATGATATCTATTGGAATTAGAAGCGAATACTTACTCCCAGCTAGTGTACCTACGCATAGCAAGGGGGGGATTATCCTGATAGTCGAATAGCTAGCACAGGTAATAATGGAATATCAGCAGAATACTATCCTGCTGCAGACTCTATAGTGTTGTATCCTGACTCTTGTAGTCTTGTCTCTGTCTCCTATGGGTCTAGTATAGGTACCCATGTCTGATTGCTTCTACTACATCCATAGATCCTTATTGACGGCTCGACCCAGCTCGGACAGGGGTCCATCTTCCGACACAAGTTCAGACTCGAGCCACTTGGCGGTGGCTTGGCTGTTTCATTGCGGCTCGAGCCCAGGGAGGGACACGGCTCAAGCCAACATCTGAATAATACTCGTTGATGCCCGCACGAGCTCTGTTCCAATCCTGAAACTGAGACAAGAAAGCTTTTCCATTCGAGCCTTACTCGCTACAGCTATATGAGATATCCCCAGGTACAATTTCGGTATATAGACATATGCTATGGGTGGGGCGTCAAACCAGTAATAGCGATCGTCGGCAAAATACCTCTCCTGACTCCAGGTCTTTCTGTGAGAATTGCCCCCTATATTATAATAATAGCAAACTAGTTCTCGTGAATCAATACATTGAGAGGATTAAATCATTTCTGACCGACCTGACCATTGTGTGAAAGAGGTAAATATTGGACATTGAGCTTATATCGTGTAGAGATGGTGAAGTGCAAGATTGCCTGCAAAGTGCTGGGTGCTTTGGCCAGTATGTCTCTTATATTAGGTGTAGCCTCCTATATCTTAAGTGCAGTCCCTACTGCATCTGATGGATTCTGCATATTAATTACCCCCTCTGGTGTATCGTAAGTAGTAGATACTTTTTTCTAGTACATCCTGACTATTCCTTGTCCGGTCACGTCAGGCCTGGTGAGCTGTATGGTAGGGTAGTTGCATACTGATTGCTAATTAGCTTTCCATGGTTAGGTGTATCAGATGTAGCAAATGAACACAATCCAAGGCCTTAGTATTGCTGATAAAGCAGCTAGCAACTTCAAGTTGAAAGGATAGCAGGTGAAGGCCAAATTTGAATGTATAGATCACCTTTCAAACAAGTATCTTGTTAAACTCAAGGTTTGTCGATGTACCCTTTGGCCTTCTCCCCAGGAGACATGTATTAGTACAGAATCCTTACCAAAAGCCTTTGGGCAGTGATAATCATTCCCAGTTCCTGTAGACATTCCAGAATCCTGTAATTGTTCAGAAACACAGACTTAAAGCTTGGCCACCTCTAATTGATATGTCGATCTCATACCCGGAATCGCAAGCATCATCATCAAGAAAACAAACACCATAAAAGCACAAAGAGAATAACGTAACTTATGAGGCTACGAGGCAGTAGCACAGCTGATAGGCTTCGTTACGGGGCCCCGTTGCCGAGCAGGGGGGACAAATTAACCTAGGTTATCCTCATTAACAGGCTGAAAAAATCATCCAAATCGGACAAGAACTGACAGAGATACAGCTCTTTGAACCTAGGCAGCTTCAATGAACCCTATCTCACTCAGTTTTGGTCCGATTTGGACGATTCCTTTTTTAATCTGCAGTTAATAACCTGCTCTTGGCGCCCCGTCTGTCAGAAACAGGTCCCCGTAACGAACGCTAACAGCTGAAATCAAATCATCTACATCAAAAGCAACTTCTAGGCAAGATATCATTTTCTCCACTTCCTTTCCTGTATATTGTTACCATAATCAGTCTACAGGCTATATTACAAATAGGCTTCATTATAGGGCCCCATTTCCGCGGAGCGGGGACAAAATAACATAGGGTATTCTGATTAACGGGGCGAAGAAATTATCCCAATTGGACAAGAACTGCGAGTGACTAAGATTGAGCTCTTTGAAGTTGGACACCTTGACAGAACTCCATCTCACTTACTTTGGTCCGATTTAGATGATTATTTGTTTAATATGCAGTTAATAACCTGCTCCCGGCGTCCCCTTTGTCTGAAAATGGGGCCGTAATGAACGCTAATTACCAAATACCAAGAAATCTACAAGATACAATCCCCTTGGACCAGGCTGTATTCCAATGCGCTATGGTCTAAAGGGAATATTCTACATAATCTTAAAAGTTTAGAATGAAGTAGGATAACATTGTATAAGTGTCAAGTAATTGGCCTTCAGAGCCTACCAGAATCTGTGCTTGAATTAGCCCTTACTAGACCACTTGCAATACCTGGAAGATAGACCCCGTCCATAACTATTTCATTCATCATTCTAAGACTAATATACACTTTAGAGTTGCATAGTGCAGGGATTACATTCTGGAACAACAATATGCCAGCTGTAGCAGGTGTTTAGTGGTTATGGTAGAGTGTTGCATCTCATAGCCATGATTATAAATATTTGTTGTAGTGACAACAGAATGCATTGCCTTGTATTTACAGTTAAGGTGTAGAAACCATCATGACCTCTAGTAGCACAATCACTAATCATTTGAACTTCCGTTCAGCACTGAGTGACCTGGAATCTTCAATGTCTTAAATATAATATTCTGGAATTGCATAAGTTTCGCATAAAATTATTAGTACAAGTAAGATGAGTTTCTGATGAGATATTAGCACTAAGGTGATGTTGGTGGCCAAGCGAATATTCCGGCTTGGCTACTGTGCAAGCATGGAACACTATTGAGTACTAGTCAGAGAAGCCAATTGAAGTAAGGAAAATAAGGATATTTGAGTGCAATTAGCTAAAATTAATTCATAGATCCTAGGGGTAATGTGCCCCTGATGTACCTGACGCTCAAATGGTCCACAGCTACTCGGGACATGCCACCAGCAGGATATTGTGTTCAGCCACAACTGGACAATCTCCTAATATTCTGATGGTACCCAAACACCTCACCACTTCTTCTTAACTTTCTTCACAGGCCCTCTCTATACCCACTCCTCACCTAAGTTTCACTATATTTAATAAAGTCCTTATTAGTACTCTTCTATTATATGTATTTATTTCATTCTCCAATACTCCCACAACAACTCCAAATACGCACTACCAAGACCACATCTTCAGAACAAATTGGTGCCATGGAGAATAGTTGTATCTAATATGTAACAAGCAGTTTTATCTCAAAGTGTAATCTCAAAACTAAGATCTCATAAGGACTGTGATATACTGTACCACCCTTGGTATTTGTGAGCGCAACTTATGATGCAGCCCAAATGCCATGATGGCATATTCTCCGTCTCTTTCTCAATCACGATTCAACACGCCGCAAAACTCCCTCTTGCTCCCTCATGTGATTCTTTTCTTTTATGCTTCTTTCCTTCACTTCCATTTCTTTAAGCTCGCATTTATCATACTATTTCACCTGGCACACAATCCACCCAACCCCATGAACTCTAACCCCTGGTCAATAAATACAAGCACTGAGACTGCAAGCTAATGGATTGCGCTCTTGCTCTCACGACTGAAGCTAAGTTCAAGTTCTTTAACTTTGCTGAGTGGACAGGTCTTGACAGCAGTCAAGTGGAAACTGCACCTTTGTGATATGAGAGTAATGGCAAGATTGCACCATGTAAGGCTACTGAGTTTGAACTTAGACTAACCTTAACAGAGAATCAGCTCTCCTCAAAAACCAGCCGCTCCCATTATACACACTTGTCCTGAAACAAATTCAGGAATCCGCTGTTGAGAAAATTATCTCAAAATAGGCTATGATGGTCTGGAGTAACTTGGGTCCTGGTTTCTTCAGCCGTGCCAGCTGCATCCTATATATACACAAAGCTCTCATACCAGAAACTCTCTTCCATCACCGTCTCTTGCCTTCCAAACCACACCCTCAACTTTGCAACAGATTTCCTCCTTCAATCCCTTTGCCCGTTTCAACTACTTACAGACTTTTTCTGAATCATGCATCCTAAACCTTCCTGATACCAGTGCCTGTTTGGTTACTATCTAAGTGTGACACTCGTCCGTTGCATCCTCTAGCTAACACTAGTTCCAAACCTCTAGTACCCCTAGCCTGATTCATGAATCCTCACACAACATCTCCGCTGCACATAACCATTCGTCCTTACATGATATCGCTTCAATCTTCCAAACTTCCAAACACCTTCCAAACAAAAAACAATCCTAATGGGAACCATCCGTGTAGTACCACTGTCGTAGATATGGAACCCTCATGAATAGTCTAACACGTCCCCTCGCGAAGTATTCCATATTTGTTGCACTCGACTATACTCATTGCCTCCCTGTGTTTGTGGTGCGCAACCCGCTCGAGTGCCCTGGTCAAAATATTAGCGACCATGTCACTGCTCGCACAGTACTGTAAGTGAACTTTCTTTGCTGTAACCTGATCCCATATGTAATGATATTGGAAGTCGATATGCTTCGTATGGGTGTGATATTCTGGGTTTTGAGCCAATACACTGGCTCTGTAATTGTCTGCGTTTAGTTGGGACATTGGGTCAATATGCCTGAACGCTCCGATCGCATCCAGGAGTATCCGGAGCCCTATCATTTCCTTCATAGGTTGCCTTGTGGCCATGGATTCCGCCTCCTTGTTCAAAACAGCGATAGATCATTGTTTCTTGCTGGTCGCGGAGATTGCGCCGCCGTCCACCAGACAAACATAACCTCCTATCAACTTTCTGGCTTGCCCCGATCCCCAGCCTGCATCCGAATATCCTCCTGTATAGTTATTTATTCCATACTGTAACCGGTCATTGCTTGTGGCTCCAAGATAGCGAAATATGCACTTAACCACTATCCAATGTTCCCATTCGGGTGCCTGGTTAAACTGGCTGACAAGCCCAACTGAGTTTGCGATATTGGGTCGCATACCCAGCATCGCATACATAAGCGATCCGACCGCAGACTGATATATTTCCAGGCTCACTTTTTCATTGTCGGGTTCGTGGGTTGTGCTTGTTGAAGACTTTTGTAGCTGGGTATTGGGGTCAAGAGAGGTATCACTCGGGGGTGAATTGTGCATCCCATGGTGTTCAAGGATCCGATTGATCTAGCTTGGTTGATCAATGGTCACAAGGAGTTGGCTTCGATCCCGCACAATATCAAGTCCTAAAAATGTTTGTAATTTCCCTAAATCCGTCATTTCACAAGCTTCGGCCAATGCATCGTTAATCCAACTAACATTCTCCATTTCCGCCGCTCCGCGTACTAGATCATCCACATAGACTAATACAATCACCTTCTGTCCATAATGAATATAAAGACTTTAGTCTTGGGTGCTTCATATAAACTGATATTGTATAAAGAATTGGTGACTTTTCTCGTACCAGGTGCGTGGTGATTGTTGAAGACCATAGATTGCCTTTACTAACCTGCAAGCAATATCAGGTTCCTCACTCTCTTCAATGCCCTCCGCACATTCCATATATATCTCCTCCTCTAATTCCCGTTTTAGAAAGGCTGTTCAAACATCAATACTATGGAGTTCCCCTTTGTTTTCGGCAAACAGGGGGAGTAGAAGTCACAGTGTCGTTAACCTTGCACGTGGTGCAAAGGCTTCGTGGAAGGCAATTCCTCTCTCCTGGGAGTACCCTTTGGCTACCAGGCGTACTTTATATCTTCTGTCATCTTTGTGTCTAAATAGTCATCGACAACCAACCAGGTTTCAGTCCTTGGGCACCTTCGATATAACCCAAGTCTTATGTTTGAGAAGTGATTCCAACTCCTTTTCCCAGGCCCATCTCCATGCATTACCATCCTCCGCTTTAAGGTCCTCCTGTAACGTCAAAGAATCTTGGTTAAGATCCATAAAAGCATCCTCACCGGATGGGTAAAACATTGGTTGCCATTGCTGAGTTCCTTGCGGTGGTTGGCTAATATCTGGATCGGCATCTTGTAGTCCTTCATGTTCTACCTGCGTGAGCCTGTGGGGGAATGGGAGTCGGACAACTATAGTCCCCAACTGCTCGACATTGTCGGAGCGCAACTCGCATTCACTGGGATCAATGGAAGGTAATGGTGAACCAGCACTTCGATTTTCTTGTTCAGGTTCGTCGGATTGTTCACAGGATATCCGCATATCACCGTGACTGGGTGACTTGTCGGCTGCTGGCGTGCTTCTTGGTATATCTTCCATGTACGTTTCACCTTCCTCTTGTTGTGCCGTGGCTGCTGACCTTTCTAATCCTGTATCATGTATTGGTGCTTCGTCAAATACCACATCTCTTGTCATAAATACCTCTCTTGACTCCTCGTCAAAGACCCGATAAACTCTGCTTCCGCTATATTCATCATATCCTATCAAACCACACTTGCTTGCTCAGGGATCTAGTTTGCATCGAGTTTGTGCTAGAACATGCCGGTAGGCTAGCAAACCAAATGCGCGCAGGTGACCGATTGAGGGTGCTGATTCAAACCAGATCCCAAATGCTGTTTGGAAACCGTGGATACTTCTAGGTAGGCAGTTATGTATGTGAACCGCGGTACGAGCCGCATAACCCCATAGTTTCTGGCCTCATTCGGAATCGAATAACATACATCTAACTATATCCATGATAGTGCGATTGGCACCTTCCGCCATTCCATCGTGCTCTGGTATGTATGGTGGCGTCACCTGTTGCGTAATACCCTCATCATGCAGGTATCCCTGAAATACTTGTCCTCTGTATTCCCCGCCCCCATCGCATCTGCATGCCTTAATTTACCTTCCCGTGACTCTTTCCACTTTTGCCTTATATACCCAAAATCTTTCAAGGACTTCTGACTTCTGTCTTAGTAATGCGATTGCCGTTCTTCCTGACCTTTCGTTTATAAAGGTAGTAAAGTACCTTTCACCCATAAGCCCAACACATGGCATAGGTCTGCACACATCTGTGTGTATTGTGTGTAAAATCTCATCACACTTGTCTCTCTTACCTATAAGTTGTCCCCGACTCTGCTTACCGGCAGCACAAATACAACATACGGGTGTAACCGTTTACTTGGATTGGATGACCTCGAAAGCAGTTACTGACTCGTTGATATTGTGCATAGCTTGCGGATTTAAACCGGGATGACCTATGCACCAATGCGATATTGCTTTTGTCGTTCTGTCGTTCATTTGAGTTACTTCCACTAACGCTATTTCTTGCAGTCCTGTGTGGAAGTATACTTTTCCCTGTTGTTTTCCTATTGCCTTCTTGATTCCCTGATTACTAACTGTACATCCAGTTCCTGTAAATGCCACCTTAAACCCCTGATCGACCATACTGGCAATGCTAATGAGGGTGCTTCTAATCTTAGAGACATAGAGTACATGCGTAAATTGTATCGGTCCTAACACGGAACGAAGTGTGATGGTTTCTTTACCGACTTCGGTAATCTGTTTTCCATTTCTGATCATGATTCATGTTGGTGATATATCTCAATAGTCTTCAAGAAGGGTATGATTGGCTGTCAAATGTCGTGACGTGCCTGAATCAATTTTCCAAGTGGAATTCCCAATCTCTTTTCTGTTCACGCCTATGAATGCTAAATTGCCCGCAGTTATCTCTTTTTGTAGGTCTGCCTTCCGCTTCAGACACTCGTTCTGCCAGTGGCCTTCCTTGCTGCAATAGTGGAACCGACCACTAAGCCCTATAGTTCCTTTCCCTCTACTACGATAGCTAGTTGAAGGGCCCCCAACTCTACCTCTCCCGAACACTCGATTCCCCCATCCATTGTTCCCATGCCCTGCATAACCTGGCAAACAGTACCCTGCTCGCGCTGCCAATGCTGCTAGGGGCTGCGTATTCTTATCGGTAGTCGATAAACGAGCAGCCTGCCTTCGTGTCGCTTCAGGCAAGAGCAGGCCCACTAACAAGTCGAAAGTAAGCGTCTCCGAGCGAGACTGTATGGCCATAATCAATGGTTAATATGACTCTGGGAGCGAGAGGCTGACCATACAAACCAAAGCGCCATCAGGTATACCGATACCGTTAGGGGAGAGATTCGCTACTTGTGTCGACACTTCCTCGAAGCTGTTCAGATGTACAGACATATTCTGTCACTCCTTGAGCTGTAGGCTCCACAACCGTTGCATCAAAACAGTAAGTCCTTTCAAGCCGATACCCTGTGGTACCTTAGCGAGAGCCTGACAGGCTTCCTTCGCATTTTGTGGTGATTGGATATGGGCAATTTGTGAGTCTCGTATATTGAGGGAGATGATGGTGAACGCTGAGTCATTAACGGGTTCTGCAGTGGTACTATCAGAAGCGGACTAATCAGTAGGTGTATCCGCAAGGGCCCGGGCAAGTCCTTTCTCTTGGAGAATTCGTGCCACACGAAACTTCTAAGAACATAGTTGCTTTAACCCGTACCCATAGACCCATCGCGCTTCTCAATCGAATGACTCAATATGGTGTACGGATGGGGAGCTAGAGGACTGGCGGGATTGTTGGTTGGAGGTAGTGCCGCGCTGGCAGCGGCAGCTGCTGCTTGGGTGGTTGCCATTGTGATAACCGGAAAGGAGTTGAACAGAGCATGTATAGAATAAGGCGAAAGAATTCGGCAACGGAGATAATAGGCCAACGAGAGGGATTGATTATTATCTGATGCGACCCGGGCTCATAACCACTCAAAGTAGGCTCTGATGGTCTGGAGTAACTTTCGTCCTTGTTTTCTTTTGCGCTGCAAGCGGGGTCCTATATATACACAAAACTCTCATACCAGAAACTCTCTTCCATCACCGTCTCTTGCCTTCCAAACCACACCCTCAACTTTGCAACAGATTTCCTTCCTAAATCCCTTGGCCCGTTACAACGACTTACAGACTTTTCCTGAATCCTCTATCCTAAACTTCCTGATACCTGTGCCTGTTTGGTTATCATCTAAGTGTGACACTCGTTTGTTGCATCCTCTAGCTAACACTAGTTCCAAACCTCTAGTACCCCTAGCCTGATTCATGAATCCTCACACAACATTTTTGTTGCAGCCAACCATTCGTCCTTACATGACATTGCTTCAATCTTTCATACTTCCTAACACTTTTCAAACAAAAAACTATCCTAACCCAAACCATCAGTGTAGTACCACTGTTGTAGATATGGAACCTTCGTGAATATTCTAACAGATTACTGTACTCCACAGCAGTGTAATTGGTATTAGGCTTTCTGAAGAGGGGTGCCGGTGTGACTCCATTTGGCAACCCTGCTTTCGTGTGTGATGAGTTTTACATATTCCCTGGTGGAGCCTTTCGTAAAAGTGCTGATATTTGATTAAGATTATTCACATCTTGCTTGTGAATGCAGTTGTCGGTGTTTCCCGGGCAATAGTGCCTAAAATGCAATTGCTACGATTTAGGAATAACCAGCCAGCAAAGAAGAAGACATGGGGAATAATCATCTTTCGCCATTTCATTCTGAAGAACTTGTTCTTGGCGATATTGCCGGCGTAGCAGTCCCTAATGGGATACCAGCTGTGATACCGTATGATTGCTATCCTGAGCAATACCTTTTCTATCTAACAAGCTAGAGCAAGAGCCTTAGCAAACATACACGATCTACACACTAGCACCACGTGGCAAACACTAGAACTTACGCGATTGCAGGAAAATCTGACCAAGCTTGGAGATGTTCTGGCAACAGTTATTGCACTGATTTGGGTAATTGATAGGCTTATTAACATCGTATAATTAAGGGATATGTCTCACACTGGTTGATTGCAAAGGGTGCTCTACTACATTCAGGAGAAAATTATCCCGTAGTTGGATAGACCGGGCAAAAGGCTAACATCCTTCAATAGAGCACCGTTTCATTCACCGTTATGCAATCGGAACAAAAATAGTGCTGATGCTGATTACATCCAAGAGATGGAAGTTATCGCCCCTCATAATTGATGCCTACTGACAAAACTGCCACGCGGAAAATTGCAAATATTGTCCTTCTACGGTTGGGGGTTTTATTAACTACTGGCTTCAATGTGTAAAGAGGAGCACCGGGCTTTTAAGTAGGTGGTGGTTGGCCTTTGGGTCAATTTGAATATAGTGATAATAGGTAGTGGCCATGAAGACCTCATGTTTGATCAAGTGCCTAGGTCAGATATTATGAGGTTTCCCACATCTAATACATGAGCAACCTAGGCAGGGAAGAAGATCCTAAGCTGTACTGTCATCATTTGGCCAGAGGTACCGGTATCTTGTGACAGGAAGTCTTTGATCTCAAACCAGTCAAGTGGGTCCAAACAGCCCCTTACAGGGTGAGCATGATTGGGCAAGCAGTGCTTCATCCCTTGAAAGAAGATATACACTGACACTGTGACCTCATCTATCCGAGGTATCAACTGATAATTACCCTACAGAAATCCTTAAATTGGAAATAATGAAAAGAACTCGAGGACAAATTAGAAGAGTTAGATGAGACAGCAGGAGAGATTAGAGAAGAAAGCTTATCGAGAAATTCAGAATACCTGCGAGCTCTCTTTGTATCAGTAAGCACTGACCTTTGCCTCCACCCAGCTCACCTCTGGGCGCTCAGCAAATACCACGAAGGTACATTCCCTCCACTTTCCAAGAATATCTTCTGGCGCCTTCTTACTGCGGCAGGCAACTGCCATGCTGCTCATGCAGTCAGGACCATACGAGAAGCGTATCTCAGTCATGGGCCAGAAGGTGAGAAAGGAGCCCTCAAGGTTATCATCTCTGAAGTATTAGGCTCTGACAAGAATATAGGCTCCAGTAACCATATCAGGACCTGGTCCTGGTATATATAGGATGTATTGAAGATCTGAACACAGAAGCTAAGCACACAATAGTAAATAAAACAAGTAAAGGTCGATACGCAAAAGTAATCATGGCCAAAATGGATGCTGAGGCCAATGATATTCTACTCGGAGCTTTGATCAAACTATGGATTTCCAGCTCTCCAGTGCCAAATTATACAATCTTGACATCCTCTGTGTTGATTCAGTTAGGCTAATGACAAACACTGTTGGCTTGATACTCACGTCGACTAGGACCTGGGCGACAGATATGTTTACCGGCCCTGAATATGTATGATAAACCCACTCCAAGTCAAGGGGCGGAAGACTGGGCTCTGAGCTGGAAGACAAAGAAGTGATTACTGTAGTGGCAGCGCAGTAGTTCGGTTCAAATAATAAATAAATAAGAAAATTGCTCTTTACAGCAGACACACTTCTGCAAGATGTGACAGAGTAAGAGGAAGACCAACAGTACGAGAAGGTTGAGCAATTGACCAGAAAACTGATCATACTGGCAGCAGCAATAAGATATCTGAACGAAAAAAGTGTGCGCCGCATACACTTCAAGTTGGAACTGGGAAGTATAGGCAATGCCCTTCTGAAATGCATGACAATCTACTAATAGCTATCGATCAACTTATTTATAGACATCTTAGTTATCGCTGCAATTCTTTACCCAAAGGAAACAATCTCCTGTGAAGGAGAAAAACAGGGAAGGATAGCTCTTAAATTGAGTGATTAATAAAAGGCAAGATGATTGAGGAAGAACACCAGTGGTCTCAAGCGTCTCGTGCCCCCTGTAGGTGCAGCCAGAACTGCACTCAATGGCGTTCGGGGCCCGTCTCAAGCTGCAGGACGAGTGAGCCAGCACTGTGGCAAGGACTATTGTCTAAGAGGGCGAGTGTGGGATCAAATAGTCCTTCATGGATTGGTAACTCCTGAAATCATACCTGCAGTCCTCGCGGCTCTTCTGCAGTCCTCACCCACAATCTGCAGTCCTTGCCCATCTTCTGAAGTCTTTGCGCGTTATCTGGGGTCCTCACCAATTGCCTGTAGAGCCTGCCACGCATATACTGGGCCCGCCGGTCATCGCGAGTAACGGGCAAGGTTTCGCCACCTTGGGGACACGCAGTCCCCACCAGTTTATCGTGGGCTGTCGTCTCGATGTGCCGGGGGGAAGACACACCTCCGTCCTTCCGGCAGGAACCCATTCAGGTCCTACCGTCCCTCCCGTTCCGATCCCAAGACCTGCGGACTTGACCTTTGGGAACACAGCCGAACATTCCTTTGGGATGCTAAGAGCAGTCTTCCCTAGACTCTAGTCCATCCGGCTTTAGCGTAGGATGGGACAGACACGAATTTTGATATTCGGATGGGACCTAGGTTCAGTTGCGGTAATTCCTGGCCAATGTCCGGGATTGACCGCCGGGCCCCATAAATGTCTTTGTTTATAATTCATTGTCGCATTTCATCAGCATTAGGTAAGTGTTATCAAGCTGTGAAACATTATTGTTGTAATGAAGCAAATCTTACGCTCTACAATTAGGTATCAAATTTCGCTAGCAATCAACCTATGCTTCATGTCAGATGCGATCCAGGTTCTGAGCAACCTGACCCTATTCCACTTCCTTGTCCTACAAGGGATCCCTGTTCTTACTTAAGACCATAGGTACCTACACGACGTTACCATTTGCAAAAAGACTGCAGGGCCTGCCCGTCAACCTACAGTCCTCGAGTGTTGTCAAAAGATGCACGCCGTGCCAGGACGTCCTTACCCACCCTGCTCTGGCGGTACCAGATGATACAATGGCAGGGCCCTGGCGGCCAGCCCTGACCGTTAGGCACACTGGCTAACGGTGTAAATGAGCAAGAGTGTAAATTCAATTAGGAGTAAAAGGGGTTGCCACGCGCAAGCCAGATAATTGTGGTTGAATTCCCAGTTCCATGCAACTAGGAAGGAATATTACCATGGTGTGAACTAATTGCTTAAACTTGAAGAGATCATGCGGGTATTATACACATAAGGTAACTTACAAAGTTTTCTTCTCTCAAGTATTAGAGATGAATATAATACCCAAGACCAAATTTGCTACCTGGTATAACAGTGCTTTTTTATTTATTTATTTATTTTATATCATATGGGTGCAGTTTAGGGAAAAGAGATAAACTTGCCTTTTTCGTATTTTGAGCTAGGAGCATTTTTAGTTTGCATACCAACTAATGACCTTTTGAGAAAATGGAAGAAACATTTTGTGACAAAGAAATTGAAATAGCATCACCATCAATCAAGCAAATAGTAAGTCAATAAAAGAGAATAATGGCCTAAGCTGCCTCTTGGATTCTATGTAAATGCTTTCTGATTTAAATGCAACTAATATGTTCAAATAAAATTATTTATTAATGATATACATTAAAGGGGGTTATAAGAGCTAAGTCAGTAGAATTAATACAAGTTTTAACATTAATCAACAACATTTAGCTTATACTTTAAAGCCCTTAATTCAATACAATTAGTGTACCTGTCTATTAAAATCACCCGATATCACCATAATGCTCAAAATTACACTCATACCTAGACCCTAATTCTCACTTTTGTTGCATTTGGTATTCCTGATACATGTTTATCATATCAGTTCAATGTTGAGAACGTAAAAGATATTTTGATCTTCTTTATAATAACTATAGATTTTACACTTGAAAATATTTCAAATTTCATTTCCAGATACATTTCAGAGTAGGCTATCATTTTATGCAAAAATAAAATTTTAGAGATATTTTTAAAATAATCATTACAGGTCAAATATTGCTCCAATTTTAACATTAAATATATTTTAAAAAGCTCAAAGGATACTCAATATGTCATTAAAGTCTCCTGGGCATTCAACCTATTTTGGTGTTGTTGACGAGTTTCACCTTTTTCGCATAAATGCACCCATATGTTCGTTGTTAAGGTACAAGAAATCGCATGGAGTACTAGCTATGGCGAAAACAAAACCCAAAATCCAAAACAAACAAACCAAGGAAAAATCGATTGCCAATGATCTTGATAAGGGTCCGTACCGGTCCCTGGCGGACATGCGGGCAGGAAAATCAAACAAGCAATTCAAGGAAACCCTCCAGCGACGAGCGGAAAGTTCAAGCAACTAGAAAAAATCATGGGTAAACCTAGCTCTCCGCAGATGACATAAAATAACCAAAGAAAACTACATTAGAGGAGCAGCAGGAAGCGGGGCTAGCAGCAGAGGTAGGCCGGGAAAACATGCCCAGGGGGAAGGCGGTCCTGGTCCACCTAATCAAGTGGGAGAGGGCGACCGAGGACGAAACAGGGGCGTCGGGGCCCATATCAGAGACCGCCTGTGGGTGGCGGTTCCTGGCTGGCTCCCTCGCGGGACAGGATAGTATGGCGTGGCTGAAGGTCTTGGGGGACTAGTTGCACCTGGGGGAGGTTGTGGGGTTATCGTTATCCCAGGAGCGGTGGGCGAAGAGGGTGCTCCTTCCTGATCTAATCTGGTGGAGCCTCCCTGCGTCAAACTTGTTGAGACCCATAAAGGGGTGAGGTTTGAGCCAGCGGGGGTATGGGTATCTAGCTGGGGCCGGGGCCCTGGCCTTCCATTCTTGCATTAGGAGTGCGCGGCAGCGCCGTTTTAGCTGGGGGTATGTGCGCCCTTCTGGGGGCTCTGGGTACGACTTGGCTAGGAGGTGTTGAGAGGTGACTGGGAGGGGAGCTAGCCCGTCGGGGCCCAGCAGGAAAAGCATTGAGTGGGGGATCACATCCAGGGGGAGGTGGGCCCTGTTCTTTGTACGGGGGCGGGGTTGCAGCCATGGCAGGGGCAGTCGACCCCCCGCATCTTCCGCCAGCAGAGCCATGTGGTCAGGGGCGTGACGGAGGAGGGAAGGGGTCTGTACCAAGGGGGCAAGAAGGGCTGTGGCAGGATGAATCTCCGGGGGGAAGCACAGTACCGAGAGGTTGGCCAGTCGTCTTTTGTAGGCTATGAGTAAGTCCAGGTGGGGGAGGCAGGCTTCTATCGCCCGAATATTGGTTCGGGTACAGGTGAAACTGTTCGTGCAGCAACTTTAGACCTTGTGCCAAAGGACTGACAGCTTCCTCATCATGTGCACCATCTGGTAGAGGACATCACCCCCATAGCTACTGATCGGGAATAGAAGGTACGCAGCCAAAGTGTGGCAGAGGGAAGGGGCGAGGCCGATCCCTGGTGGGGAGAGCTGTTGTATTGCCATGAAGCCGGCCTGAGCTTTGGCCAGTCGTTTAGTCAAGTAGGGGGTGGTCGTCAGTGAAGGGGTAAACCAGAGCCTTGTATAACCATGTCTTTATCATGCAATATAGTTTCAACATGGACTTGAAACTCGAACGGCCGGTCGAGGGACTCCTAGTAGCAATGTACTGAACAGCGTATATTATCTGGTGAGGGGTATGAATGCATCCCAAAAGGGCTCCATGATCATGTCCAGGACCCAAGGAGAATCTGGCTTTAAGCTCAGCTCACAAGGGAAACCAGGTTAAAGAAACTGGGCAAACTACACCACAGCAGAACCAAGTGTCGCTCCCCAGGGCATAGTGATATTGGGACATTCATTAAGCTTTGGGATACCCGGAAGCTCTCGAGTAGTGCCCTAAATGGGCATCTTGATTCTACATGGCACCCCAGTGTAATCAGGCTTTCAGGTCAGTGCTCAATATACCCCAGGTTAAAAAAAACCCTGGATACAATCGCCTGCAAAGCCCTCTGTAGCTCCAAGGGAATCTGTCGTATGGGGGCACTTCATACAGCACAAGGTAGCTCAAAAGAAGTGGAATCATCTCGCAACGGGGCTCCATTGTCGCATAACGAATACTAGAAGAATCTGGCTTTAAGGTCACCCGTGACTTGAGCCTAAAACCAGTCGCTATGAGTCCCCCAGGCTTCTGAGTACTTAATAGGAATATGGGAAATCGTCATATCGCAAAGTTCTTTATAGCTTGGGATTTCTGGAAATGTTTAAAAGAAGATTCAAAAAGGCATTTTAGATAGCACAGTTGACGCCGGCGGAATCTGTTATTCAAAGCAATGCTCATTAGACCCTAAAAGAAGCTAGTATGAGACCTCCCCTTTTCACTGTTCTCAATAGCGTCGTCGAAACTGGTCGTACAAAGATGTCTTTTATCTGGTTTGAGAAGGTATAGACGGGCATGCCAAAGGTGCTCCGTGATCGCCTTCCCAACTCCAGCGGTCTCGGGCTTTACAGTTAGACCTCTCTAAACAACTCGAAAAACCAGGCATCAGGGTAACTCTATAAATAACAGTTATGTCTAGATAGCCCTTATAAGAATGGGTAGTCAGGGTGCAGACTGGATAGAGTGAGGTATCAGATTCAGACTTGAGAAAGTCATTGTGGGAGAGTGTTCACACTAGACCAGTTAGTCAGGAGTTAGGACTGAGTTGTGATACGTGGAACGCTAACCGAGTGAAACTACAATAACCTGGCTGTTGTCATCATGTCCACCCCATTTCCTGATGTGAGACAGGATAGGAAAGCCAGCGAAAAGACTGGTATTGATCAAGGAGAACTCAGGAAGTACAGTGCATCAAGCGTGAATTATGTGAACGCTGGTGTTGTGAACTGCCTCCAGAGGGCAGTGGAGATAACCTTGTATTGCAACATCCCTCGGGAGGCAATTTAGTATGACAATAGATCTGCAGATGTTTCAAATGAAGTGGACACAAAATCTAAGTACTGTGCAGCCAGATGGAGGTAGGTGGATCTGACGAGAAATGTGTTTTTGCTGAATCTGTTGAAGTGAATGTGGAGCTTAATGTGTTATGAGACATGGCTGCTTATAAAAGATTACATAGTAGACTTGCTTTCAACTTCACCTAATCCAACTGAAGTTCGCACACAACCTGCCAACGTATATGATACTGTATTAGATCTTAACATATAAGAACTATTGAGTCCAGTATATCTAAACTACAAGCAGATTAAGTTCAAGGAAGTCTATCTGAGCTAGTTCTAGTTCTTCTAATGTACTTTGTATTCTGATCGTTCATGTTAGATTATAAATGTTTTTGATGTAGTATAGCATTATGAATCAAACTAATTGCAAAATCAAGAACAAGATTTGTTGTGCAGTGAGAGAAATTATTTTGACTAACTTCTACATGGTGAATTTCTAGAGATTTAACATTACATGTTAAGAATTGCCAAAGGCAATACATTCTCATTGGGGTTAAGATCCTCGGCATAGATCGCCTTTAGACATCCGATAACGAGGTGATCTAAACTAATTGGATCCTCACAGCCAAGAGGCTGCTCCCCCAAGTATGATCTTCTCATCATGTAATGAATCAAGGCTAGGATAATTAATCCCGCCACCCGCTTTAACCCTGGCATTTCATTTCCACTAATACCTATCCTTTCACTTCCAATATCCCATCCAGCAAACAAAGCAAACCTCTGCAAATCCTTTCTCACTATTAGTCTAGGTTTTTGCAAGCAATTACGAGTACTCACATTTAAAGTTGCCTTCAGTTCTATATCCTGATTTTCAGTACCTTCTAAATAAAAGAGGGTAAGGGTACAGGTGTTGATGTTGCAGACGGCGAGAAAATAGGTGGTAGATGTTTCAATAGGGAGCAGAATGAAGCTGATGTTAGTACAGGAAGCAGCGGATTCAAGAGTATGCATGAGAGCTACATGAATAGAATCCGCGGTCGATAATTGCAAAAACATCTCCGCTTCGACCAGAGAAAGACAACACCAACCATTAATTCCACCTGCATCCCAGAGGCGTGCCAGGAACGAAAAAACCGGTTCACAAATGGTAGGGGTTCCAAAGAGAGAAGCCAGATCCCCTACAAGTACCGCAGGATTATTGCCTTCCTGGTTGCGATTATCACGTAGCTCAATCATCTCCACAACCTTGGCATCCAATACCCAGTCGACAAGGTTAACAGTACGAGACTTTTGTAGCGTCACCAACGATCCTGGAAACTCAGGGATTTCAATGCCAACTTTGTCCAACAAACTGCCAGTCATCGCATCTTCCAAATGGAGTCCTTTTGGGTCGACAATATCAATGGAATACACTATAGGTGTATATCCAGCACTCGAGATAGCCTCCTGGAATCTAGAAGCTGAGGTCGCCCCACTAGGTTGTGCAATATAAAGGCGAAAGAGTTCATCAACCGTAAATATGGGGGTATTGGAGGTAAACAAAACGCTCGCGGACAGTCCAGCAAAGGCCTGGGATAAGGCAACCCAGGAATCATTTGTGGCTAGCTGACTTCCGACAATGAGATGACGCTTCCGCTTTTTTGGGCATTGGCGTAAAAAGGATTTGATACCACGGTTCATAGTTGCAAACACAGGTAACCACACAATTCCACAGGCCTCTGTCCAGCTCCACAACAACTTTCCAAACTTGACATCATCACGCAGTTTTTGACGCTCATAAGCTTGGCTCTCGCGCAAGCCCATCTCGAGATCGAATATTCTCCACTTTTCGATCTTGACTTGGGTTTTATTCCACTCTCCATGGTCCACGCGTACCCTAGCCGTAATCGCATACTCCAGAGTAAGGTGAAGGGTAATAAAGGCGAGGAGTAATCGTAGGCGGGCCTCATATGGCGCCGTTTCAAAGCCCCTGACATAGTCATGAGCCTTTCTAGCGGCCTCGAGTAACTGGCCCCAATCATCCTGCCCATTTACGTTTTCACCAGTACCAAATGATGGAACTAGGGCGGCAAGTGACGGTTCCAAACCTCCTTCCCCCTGCTTGTGTCGAGATATCGCGGCAAGAAGCTGGACAGTTTGAATGGTCGTAGTAGGCAGGATAAGGTCGTCGATGAAGTCGGTAAGAAATTGTTTGTCGTGTTCGCTGAGTTTGACGAACTCGTATATGGCATAGTTCTTCCAAGAGGAATAGATACGGACTTGGTCGTTCTCGAGGGCCTCCAAGTCACCTTGTGCATGTCCATTACGAATATCACTCAGGATATGAGGTGCAAGACAAGGGCTTAAGTCGACCGTACGAGCTTTTTTTGGCGGAATTACTGTACTCTCGGTAACTGCCGGGGCTACACGCTTGTGCTGTTTCTGGGTGTTCTTTCTTGGAGAGGTTTCGTTTATCATGGAAGTGTCGTTGTCCCCGGTAAAGTCTTGGTAACTTTCTATCTTGATATTAGTTATCTTCCTATTTATGTTAAATTATAAGAGAGGATCTTACCACGCACAAACCCTTCAAGACTGGGCATAAGTACGATCGTCTTAGGCATTGCTTCCATCACAAGCCCTGGCTGGGGAGTACTCTTGCTTGGCATTGCCATCACAATTTCCTCAACCGTACAGCCTTCGTCGCCTATTATCAATTAGCTAATCATGCTGCAATTATATAAGTCTAGTGTAATTAATAAAACTCACCTTCTGCCTTGTCAGTTCTTATTGCTTGAGTAGCTGCTACCCTTTTATTTGCCATCTCGTGGACCTCACCGCTCGTATTAGGCCCATATCCCAGTCCACCAAGAACTCGATTGGCAACCTCCCGCGACCATTTTTGCACAATTCCCTTCACCAAACCCTCTGACTAAATCACTTATATTAGTACAATCTTTTAGTCTACTCTATTCATCATATCTAGCATACCAATTCATGACCAGCCAGAAGACTAAGCGTCTCATCTACCAGAAGTTTTTCAACATCTGCCAAAGCAGCAGGAACCTTGACATGTTCTTCCATCACCTGTGTATTTAGATAAATGTTAGTATTGTAAGACTCATCATAAGCAATTTGGGCTGAGAAGGAATACTATTGAAAGTCACAAAATGCTACAAACGGTTGGAGCAGAGGCTGACGGATGGAGAAAAGAGGGAAGAAAGAAGAAGAGCAGAAAGAAGGCAGAGAAGGAATCTTATGTAGAAAATCATTATGGAAGGACTGAATAATTCTCTAATCATGCTCAGACTTACCCAACAGTTCAACTTACTCAATCTAGATATAATAATAATATTTATTATGTAATAATGATTACATTAAATTATATTGATATGTAGGTCACCGATAATATAAACTCGGGGGTGGGAAACAGGAGTGTCTTATACCCCTTGAGTGACAAGCATGATAATCGACTATAGCTATTGTGTGATTCGAGAACGATTGTTGAAGACAATATTTAAATTTCAATATTATAATTTAAGAGGCATGAGCAGTAAATATATATTGATCTTTCTATAAGTGCTAATTCTATAATTAAGGATATCCTTAGTGGTGATAAAGATTTTCATATTTTAAAGTACAAAGTAATCCAAGCATGAGAGATTTGGCTAGATTAACTTAGGTAATTGAGCCCTTTTGGAGTGTTGAATAGGAAAATGGTGTCTACTTTCAGGCCACAAATTGCATTAAGTTAGAATATTTTTCTTTCTTTTAACTTGCGTATATATATCACCCAAACCATTAATGGTATAAAAGCTCTATCTAGATAATTATTGTTTAACCTCACTATGCAATATACATTTCCATATTTCTACACATGAAACTAGCCCTTCAGCATTGCACTTAAATTAGCAAAACTTCTTCCCTACTTCTTATACATCATGTAGATCTGCTCCAGGTGACCGAAATGTTAAGATCAGTAGAATCTAATCCTGTATTCTAGGGAGCTGTCAAATCAAGTTGTCAACCATCCAACTCCCTAGAGTCTACAATATCTATGAGCTAATGCACAGGATACACCCTGATCGAGTACAACAGACCTGGGACATACCAGATATAACACTTAATACTCACTTGACAAGAAAGACAACTATCTAATCCTCTAATTGAACAGAATTCAGTTGTCATTTGGCAGAGCTAAGTGGCTGGTCGTGCTCCTCTTATCTGTTTCTATACTTCATCAACTCAGTTACAATGTAGTCAATTACGGTTTTTATCAGGGAAATAAATGAAGATGTCTAACTTTGTTGATTTCAGTCACATTAGAAGATAATCAATTGGATGGCTGTCATCTGTATTCATAAAAGAGAAAACTTCAGGAGAAAACTTTTGTACATGAAGAAAAGGTATTAACTTGATTGCAAATATGTGTAGAATTTGAATGTTAGTAATAGGTGTAGTAACACATAGTAACCATTGATGATTCTGATAGTTGCATTATTTGCGAGGAAGAATGTGCGATATGCGGCCAGGCATTTAAGACTATACTGAGAATAAGTGGTAGACATTTTTTTGTGGAAGTGAAAGATATTGGAAAGTTGAGAATTGTTCTTAAAAGTAAACAATTAAAATATTCACAATATAATTGGTTTTCAGTAAGCGCAAATGGAATCGATTCCGGCTAGTAGATAACCTGTATCACTATATTAGATATGGTCTTAGGAAAGTTAAAGCCTCATAGTTTAAGTGGAAAGGATTCAGGAACTAAAGAAAAAGAGACTTGCACTGCGTGGGAAAGTTGCTCTAAAGAAGAATAAGATAATAGAGGTTTTAGTACTTGATAAAATGGAAAGAAACTAGTCAAGTATCAGAGAGGAGAGAAAATAAAGTAAATAGAAGGAGCTGGCTTCAAGTTATGAGAAAAAGTAAAAAGAGATAAGCTGTTTAGTATACTATAAATGAAGCCTAGAACATGCTAAAGTAATAGAAATGGAATGTTGGAAAAATATATTGCTTGTGTAATAAGAAGAGAAGTAAGAGAAAACGATTATCTGTTGGTGAGAAGTAAAAAGGTAGTGGCGCTTATTCAAAGTATTGATGAGTTAGCATCGACAACTCCTCAAAACACAATCCTGAGATCTTATTTGTATCTTCCATCATAGATGCAATGTGTAAGGGACCAACATTCTGATAGCATCATACTGATATTCAGTTGGTAGCTAATCCTGGGGATAGCAACTGTTGAGATGGGGCAGCAGATAAGGAAACTAGTGTGAAAATGAAGAATGACTTACACGGAAGAGGAAAGAAGTGCAAATAATCCTGGAAGTAAGATTCTCACTTAACTATATGAGGAGGGGTGATTGAATCAAAATACATAATGAGTGACTATATACCCTGCTTTACCAATCTTATGTAATCTGAAAAGCAATATTAAGCCTAACTTCTTTTGAATTATAAATGCAAAAGGTCTGGAAGGACTTGCTTTTTGCCTTTCATGGGATGCTGAGTGGAGTAGATCATTTTAATAAAATATAGGGATATTCTTTGATAGAAATGAATCATCGCCGGTACAGGTTTCAACTAGCATCAAAAGGATTAGAGCTGAGTATGTTACAATTCGTGCAAGATGTAAAATAATAGCGGGGCTGAGGTCTGTATCCACAACACAAGCAATATTACAAAAGATTCTAAATTGCATATATGGAGTAAATAACATATATGAAGAGTATGAGGGCAAATGGCAAGCAGAATTCTATGTTGATAAAGTTGTAAAGAGGTATTATAAGTTCAGGGGTTCGATGGAAAGTATGGCAGTAGGTAGAGGAGATCATACTACGTGAGAGAATGAGTGAGAATAGGTTGTAGGCATATGATAGGTACAAGAACAACAATGGTCGATCTGCTTGTACATGTACAAAAATAGTAGAATTATTTTATGAGATATTATGAGTAAATAAATAGTGAGTACTCGTACGAAGGTTGTGGTGGTCATAGTTACCCTGGTGTTTCCGGGCTCACAACCTGGAGCACTCTCAAGACTGCCTTGCAGCTCAATGCAAAGTTTAAGCTCAATGAACCCTGGTGCCTTGCGATTGTAAATTTGTGGCTTAATACCACTTTGTGGCATCCCATTGTTGTGTTGGCTGGACCAACAATACATAGCTCTCGAGTAGAATTAAATACAGGGCTCGGGACCATATCAGATAGAATAATCATCGAAATATATACGAGATAAAGCTGAATTAAAATCTTGTTTGATTAAATCATCGTGTGATGCACGGAGAACTCTATTGGTTGAATAGAGTGGATACTCAGCTGTGCTTTTACGGTAAACAACCTGAATCACAAAGTGATGATATGTAGCCACCTCTTTCATATGGTAAGCTATAAAGTTTCATGCGGCCGAAAAGTTGGTTTCAGCTGCAAGCCACTCCTTAGAGTGCCCCCAGTTGCAGCTACTCCAACAACCTTGGTACCGGTAGTAGGGAAGATGGGCATTTGGTGCTGCTCTGCAAAGAAATGAGTGTAAAGTGGTATGATAATTGAACAGAAGGGAAGGAGAGTAACACGGATATATTGCTAAAGAGAATAATCATGCGGAGTATAGAGTCTATTTTGGTATGAAAAGTGTTGTGTTTCAACTAGTTGACACATTTGATGTAAAGAAAATAGAGTAGAAGTTGGTTATAAAAGTAGGGAAAGGGAGTTGGTATATAGGGACTATTTTTGGACAGAAAGAGGTTCATGAGTGGTATTTGACAAGGTGCTTCGAAGGAAAAGGTTTAAAAAAGACTTGATAATATGACCGAAAGAGGATGTAGTACAGATTACTTTTATGAAAACCGGAGTTGGATTGTGGGTAGTTAGCGTTTTGAATAAAATAAAAGCGTTGGGTGATGTATTTCTAGTTAAAGAGAAAGGGAAGAAGTAAGAGGGCTTCCCTTTTTATACAGCAGGAGTTTGATCGATGGTAGTTGGTTTATTGGATTAAAGCCACCCATAATAGAATGTATTTCTATTTAAAGAGAACGGGAAGAGGTATCATAGCTTCCCTTTTGAGACAGAAGAAGTTTGATAAGTGATCGTTGATGTATTTGATTGAAGGGAATAGTAGTAAGGAGTATTTGTGGTTGAAGAGATAGGGAAAGGGTAGTAGAGATTCCATTTTTAGACAAAAAGAGTTCAATTAAGCATATTGGTCAGATTTAAGTGAGATAAATGGTTATACAAGGTATTTGTTGGGGAAGAAACAGGGAAGAGAGAGTATAGCTTCCTTTTTTCTAGTAAAGCAGTTTGATTATCTGGACTTGAGAGATGTGATAGAACCAAATGGTTGTAGGATGGATATCTGATGCGAGAGAATGGGAAGAACTATCAGGGCTACCATTTTTGTACTAAAGGAGTTTGATTAGTGGTTATTGGTATATGTACTTGAATGAGAAAGTTGTAAGAAGTATTTCTGATTGGAAAGAGACAGAAGGGGTAGTACAGGTTGGAATGTTATAGAAAAACAGTTCAATTAAGCATATTGGTCTTACTTAAGTGGAGTAAACAATTAGACAAATAGTTGGTGGGGGAGAGAAAGGGAAGAGGTAGTATAGCTTCCCTTTTTCAAGTAAAGAGGTTATCGGTACTTGGCAGATGTTATGGAACAAAATCGTGGTAGAATGTATTTCTGATGCCAGTGAATGGGATGAAGTATGATGACTTCCCTTTTTATACTGAAGGAGTTTGATTAATGGTTATTGGTGTATGTGATTCAAGGAAAAGGTTGTAAGAAGTACTTTCTGGTTGGAGAGAGAGGAAAGGGGTTGTACGGGTTAGAATCTTACTCAAAAAGCGTTCAATTAAGAATATTTGTCTTACTCAAGTGAAGTAAAAGATTGGATAAAAGGTTGGTAAGGGAGAGAAAGGGAAGAGGTAGCATAGCTTCCCTTTTTCTCGTAAAGAAGTTGGATTATCGGTACTTGGCAGATGTTATAGAACAAAATCTTGTTAGTATATATTTCTGATGCAAGAGAATGGGAAGAAGTATCAGGGCTTCCCTTTTTATACTGAAGGAGTTTGATTAGTGGTTATTGGTGTATGTGATTGAAGGAAAAGGTTGTAAGAAGTATTTCTGGGTGGAGAGAGAGAGAGAGAAGTGGTAATTCAGATTAGAATCTTACTCAAAAAGAATACAATTAAGGATGTTGATCTGATTTAAGTGTGCTAAAAGATTGTACAAGGTATTTGTTGGTGGAGAGAAAGGGAAGAGGTAGTATAGCTTCCTTTTTTCTTTTAAAGGTGTTTGTTTATTCGTACTTGGCAGATGTTATAAAACAAAACGGTTGTAGGATGATGTTCAGATGCGAGAGAATTGGAAGTAGTAGTATAGCTTCCCTTTTTATGTTAAATAAGGCTGATTGGTGGTTATTGTTGTATGTGATTTAAAGAAAGGCTTGTCGGAAGAATTTCTGATGGGAGAGAGAGGGAGTGGATAGTACAGGTTAGAGGTCTACTATAAAGGACTGCAATTAAGAATACTGATTTTATGTAAGGAAAGTAAAAGGTTGTACAGTGTATTTGTTAGGAGGGAGAAAGGGAAGAGGTAGAATAGCTTCCCTTTTTCTTGTAAAGAAGTTTGATTATTGGTACTTGGCAGATGGTATAAAACCAAACAGCTGTAGGGTGTAGTTCAGATGTGAGGGAATGGGAAGTAGTAGTATGGCTTCCCTTTTTATACTAAAGAAGGCGGATTAGTGGTTATTGCTGTATGTGATTGGAAAAGAAGGTTGTAAGAAGAATTTCGGGTTGGAGAGAGAGGGAGTGGGTAGCACAGGTTAGAGGTCTACTATAAAGGACTTCAATTAAGTATAGAAGTCTTATTTGAGGGAAGTAAAAGGTTGTACAGTGTATTTGTTAGGTGGGAGAAAGGCAAGAGGTAGTATAGCTTCCAATTTTACTCAAGTGGAGTTCAATTAAACAAATTGGTTGTATTTAATAAAAGTAAAAAGGTAAACAATGTATTTCTTAATGGGAAGAAGCGAAAGAAATAGTATTGGTGCCATTTTTACTGTAAAAGGTTGATTCTGTGGAGTTGGCCGATATTATACAATGAAAAGGTTAAATAATATATATCTGGTTGGCATGAATGGGAAAAAGTACTGTCGCTTCCCTTTTTACAAAGAATAAGGTTCATAAGTAGTGGTTCGTGTATTGGATTGAATGAAACGGTTGAATGAAGTATTTCTGGTTCAAGAGAGGGGAAGAACAAAGCAGAGCTTCCCTTTTTACTGTAAACAATTTCAATCAGCAGAAGTTGCTATATTGGGTGGAAGGCAAAAGCCGTAATATATTATCTGTTTAAAGCAAGAGGAAGAAGCTACAACAGCAGCTATTTTGACTCTAAACACTGTGGATAATGGGTATTGGTATTCTTTACGTGAAAGACAAGGTTGGAGGATGTATTTCTTGTTCTAAAGAGTGGAAAGAGATAGTGGAAATTCTCTTTTGTATTCAAGGGAGTTGCTGAAGAGTATTTACATTATTTAAGAGTGATAGAAGGTTGTTAGATCAATTTCTGGAGTGCGAGAAAGGCAAGTACTAGTATTGTTTTCTATTTCACTCTCAATAAGGTTGATTAATTGTAGGTATATTATTTAAAACAAACAAAAGGTTGTAACATGTATTTAGAGTTAGAGAGAAAGGGAAGAGGTATTATATGTGCCCTTTTTATGGTAAGGGTTATCCATTAGAGGCAGTTGGCATATTGTGTAGAAGGGTAAGGTTGTAATAAATGATTATTTTTGAAGAGAAAGGAAATAGATGTTATTGTTTCCCTTTTTCATCTAAGAGGTTATATTAATTGTGGTGAATATTTTGCATGAAAAAACAAGTGTGTAAGATGTATTTCTAGAGTGAGAAAAAGGAAAGGGGTAGTATAACTTCTCGTTGAACTTTGGAGATGTTCAATTACTGATATCAAGAGTGGTTTATGGCAGCTGAGGCTAGTAATAACTGATACTAGATGTATTGCATACAAGATACAGGTTTTAGAAAGTAATTTTTCTTGCAGAGAAAGGGAAGGTGTAGTATCGCATCCAATTTTACATTAAAGCACAATCAGCAAATGGTTTGATTACAGGTTGTAGAAGAGATAAGCAATAATAAGCAATTATGCTGAAAGAGAAGGGGAACAGGTTATATTGTGTCATATTTTATGTTAAAAAGGTTGGATTAATGGCCCTTGATGCTTTATATATAGAGTTAGAGTTCTAATAATTGTTTTTGAACATAATAGGAAGATGTTATACAGCTGCATGCCTGTATTTGCTAAAGGGGTTCCACTAGTTGTAATTTATTGAGTTTATCAACAGGCAATGATATCTGGATATAACTACATTGTGGTGATAAAATAGGCTTAGACTATATTGATTTAAGAGTTATAGCAAGATATATGATAGTGAATATTGTATGTGTGGAGAGGTGACATAGTGTGTGGGTGGAAAGGGTGTGAGATTTTGTCCACCATTCTGAAGTTTTGTAAGCAACGAGCTTACCTTGGGGTTTACCAATTAATCTCCCTAGAGTGCATTCATACTCTGAGGAAGCCATCCTGTTCACATATTCACTCTGTTCAGACATAGGATATGCTCAAGAGGATGTATCTCCAACCCTGTCTCAATAAAGAAAGCCATCCGGCTATTGGCTGTATGTTCATGACTAATTAATATGCCATCTATAGGGATAATATCAATTGGAACTCAATAGCCCTGAGGTGGTTGGGTCTATAGAGGGCATGCATTGGGGTATCTACTTGGCTATTCAGGATATGCAAACTGGGCTACAGCCACACATGATAGGAAGTAGACTGGGTTGACTGCAGGAGTGCTACTGTTACGGGGTAGTTAACACGGTAGGATTCCGAGCTAACTAGGCCAAGGATATTCGAGACAACGAATTAATAGTCAGGAAGGCTCGTTGGTAATTGTTTGATAAAGGTAAAGTAATAAAGTATAGTCAAATATCAAAGAGTTAGAATATAACTCGCTAACTTGTTATATTGTTAAGGTCTCTTCTCCGTTGCTTGATGATTCTTCAACCACCGGGGGAGAGGCCTACTATTTATACTAATGTTCATGCTACTTCAGGGGTTAGGGTTAGGAATTAAGTTGATTCATTCTAGAGACAGAGTAAAGTACATGACTAGACCTACTGCCAGGGCGGGTACATTGGAGAGTCTGAGAGGGAAACACAACATGTAAGGAGACAACAAACACAAGGTAAGAAGCATCTGAGATGAAGGAAACAACAACTGCAGAACACCTCCAAAGGATGCAAACAAGGCCAGCATCAGGCACAGTAGTGGGCACCACTACTGGTGTAGTAGTACCCAGAGAGCAATTGAGAGGAGAGAGGATACCAGGCAAGCCAGGCAGCCCATCTACAACACTCAACAGAGCCATACCGACAAGCGCATATGGAGCTCCCCTCGGGAGTGGGGGTACAAGGCCCTACCCACTGGCCGCAAGAGAACAGGAAACAGTAAGAGATCAAACAAGTAACAACAGTGATGAACAGACCAGTAACATTTGTCAAATCAGAAGCAAGATGTATATAATAAGAAGAAAAAGGATGAGAAATATAAGACAAACTTTTAATATAGCCAAAATAACAAGAACAAGAGAAGGAACTCAACTGGCATACCCAATAAGGAGAGAAGATCAAAGAATGACACACACTAAGACCAAGACAAGCACAGCAGATAAAAACATAGAAGAAAAATAAAACATATGAAAAGGCTATTGTGCAGGAGCATTAGCCCTTAGTAGATTGGACATGGTAAGTGCCCAGAAGTCGAGTATCATGCGTGCCTTATCCCAGAGGCGTTGGTTGAGTAGAAAATCCACAATGAGGTACTTGATACCAGGATCGAGAAGCTCACTATCAAGATCCAGGATGAATTGTTGTTCTGCAGTGAGGCCTGGGTCAGGATAAGGCATACAAGTTGTATGACCTCGATCAAATCTCTCTCCACAAACACATTTGCTTCCCCAGCCAAAGACACCACGACGCCAAGCGAGGAAGCGGGCTTGGTCTGCTGCAGGTGCTGTAAGTACCCCATCACAATCCATTCCCGGAACGCGGTCTGTAAGGAGACCAGGAGCACAAATCTGGAGAAGCTTGGGAGACTTGGAGTCGACGGATCGTAGCTGATTGTACTTTTGAAGGGAAAGGTCATTGAGGATCTTCTCACGCAGCACAGGAAGAGAAGTCTGTTGAAGGTTAGAGAGGTGAGGTGTGAATACTGCAGGTGGGTTTAGAAATTGGTATAAGAGAGGGTGGTGGTTGCGGACAGCTATCCTGTGAGTGGTCCTGGGATACCAGAGATTCTTGTCTAGGATTGCCTGTAATGGATTATTCTTGTCCATACTAAGAAGATGAAGGTAAAAGCGAGAATGAAGGTGTTGTGCACAATCCTTGAGAGGAAGGAGGCCTAGTAGATGACAGGTAACATGAGGTCGATTGGCAGCGCTGCCAGCTATCCATTGAAGACAATTGTTGTAAGCGGTATTCAGTGTAACCCAAGCCTTTGACTTTTGATCCTTGAGGAAATGGCCATAGAAGAGAGGCAGAGAATATTCCAGAGTTGGTAGAAGTATACTTTTGAGGATGTTGAACCGTATGCGTGGACACCAGGAAGAAGAATACCAACGAAGGGCACCAAGCTGCCTTCCCACCCTTTCACAGAGTAGTGTACTCTGGGACTCAAAGTCAATACCTTTAGAGGCAAACATGACACCCAAATACTTGTAGGTATTGACAAAGGGGATTGGGTGGTTGTTGAGAAGGATGGAGGGGGGCATTGGGGTCCTAGCAGCGGTATGGGTTCGTAGATAGCCACATTTGCCAATATTGAAAGCCATTCCATGTTGATCAGCCCAGCGAGTAGCCATATTAACAAGACTTTGGGCATGTTGAATGGTTGGTGAAATAATGACCCCATCATCAGCAAAGAATAGAGCTGAAGGAAAGCTTGGTCTGGATTGCCAGTTGAGTGATTGCAGAAGACTGTTGATAAACCGATTGAAGAGGATTGGGGACAAGGGTGATCGCTGTAAGAGTCTACAATTGCGATTCTGTTTTGCTGATGGACAGCCATTCACAATGAGGGAAAAGCTCATATCTCGAAACATGAGTTGGTGGATCAGTCTTAGAACTAAGGGGTTAATATCTCGAGCTTTGAGCTCCCTCTCCAGATATGACCACACAACCTTGTCAAATGCGGCAGCAAAATCAAGGAAGACAATATGTGAACCAGCATCAGCCTCGATCTGGTGATGCAGCGTGAGAACATTGGTCAAGGTTGAATATCCTGAACGGAAGCCAGCCTGAACTCCTGAATATGGTATCTTGCCAAAGGTGGAAACAATGGGAAGAATTAAGGCTTCAAAGAGTTTGCGGAACAGACAAACAAGGCTTATGGGGCGTGAGTTTTGCGCGGTATAAGGCTCCTTCCTGTCCTTGCACAGGGGGTATACTAGGGATTCGTTCCATCGCCTGGGTGTTTGGCCAGTTCATAGGCAGGCAAGATAGAGCTGATGGAGGTGCTTGGGGAAGGAGGTCTCAAGGAGATGGCGTAACATGATTACAGTTATACCATCAGTCCCACAGGAAGCAGTGGAGGACATGTGACCAAGTTGGACCTTGATTTTGTCAATGGATATGCGAGCAAGAAGTCCAGAGGCTAGAAGGGTTGATTCAGGAAAGGGCTCAGAGGACTGAATAGCTGGAATGCTTGAGGAGGAGGGGAGAGCAGGAGGCTGAGGAGGTGAGAAACCCAGGTTGTTAAGAGGGTATCTGGAGGGTCCAGCCCTTGGGATGGAAGAAGATGCTGCAGAATTGAACATCTTGGAATAGTGCTCAATACACTCTTCCATTGGAGTTGACTGCCCAGTTGAGCTGACCATTTGTTGGGCTACCACGGAAGCACGTTGAGCACGCTTCAGGAGCTGAATACTTGCAGATATGTCCAATTCGGCTGATAGTTGTTTAGCCGCCTTGTCCTCCTTTTGTCTTGACTCCTGTGGTTTGTACACCCCAAGTGTACTTTCCGCAATAGCTTGTACTGCTGAAAATAGGATTGAGTCAAGCATGTTGACATCAAACCTCTCCGACCCTTTGAATGACGTAAATAGAGTCTGCATGGACTCCCAATTCTGGCGATATTTCTTGGCTATTGGTTCCTTTCTCAATCGCTGAACATGAAATCGAGTTGGACCAGTCTGGGTTGTAGATGCTGGAGGGACTTGAGGTGCAGAGGGTCTAGAAGATGAGGCTAGGTGGTCAAATTTAACATGTAAAAGGAAGCGATGATCTGTTTGAAAGCTGAGACTTTGAGTGGAAACAAGGGATAATGCAATATTGGGTTGATGCTGAATGGCTGCAAATACATGGTCAGGAATGGTGTGAGAAGTTGCATATTCGGAAGGATCTTGGATGTGAACCATGTTGGTATTGACAGCCCATGTTTGAAATAGGCTGGCACGTGGGGATGGATGGCAGGCGGGACCACGTCTGGAAAGAGTAGTGTTGTGTTGAAACTTTGTATTTATATCACCGAGTAGGAGGTCAAGAGGACCAATTTGGTTAAGATTGGTTTGTAGTGTTTGTTCCGACATGGAAAAGGGTGGATAATAGATACCGGCAAAGCGGAAGCCTGGAAGGAAAACTGTAATAGAGTAGGTTGACAATGTGGTATGCTGAATAATGGAGCGCAGGTGAGTTTTGACAAGAAGATAGATGCCACCATGATGGCGGCCACGGAGGGGCGAATTTGGTGGTCGAGGGGGTAGAGTGGTGGAGCAGTGTACAAGGGGATGCGATAGTCGAGATTGGTGGTGCTGATACCAGTGTTCCGCAATAAATAAAAAGTCAAATGATGTTTCGAGGAGGCGTATCGCCTGGGCAAACTTCCTGTCACACAGGGAGTTTGCATTCATGTAGCCGATGTGATACATTAATTGATGCATCTTGAAGTACCGTGAGTTGACCTTAATATCAACCTCTTTCTTGGTGTCTCCTTTTCAATACTGGAAAATTATAAGATTGTATTAGTTGAGGTTGTACCAATAGTGAACTGGTTGGATAATATAGGAGAGAGACGAAGACGAAGAACAAGAAGAAGAACAAGAAGAAGAAGTAGTTACCTGTTAAAACTGTCAAACGAAGATGAACTCCATTTTCTCTTCCCACATAGGACCTGATCAGCCATTCGCAAGGTATCATCCTCACATCTAGAAGAAACAGACTGTGCTTCCGTTCCCGTATAGCTTGCTGTAGCAACCGCATTTCTCTTATCGCTACAAGTAGTTGTTTGTAATACAATGCCATCCCTTTGGAGTTGTTGTCCAAATTGTTGTCCCAATCCACGATTCCTCATCCAATCCACAATATACTCACGTGTAGTGGCATTTCTGGTTGATGCCATAGAGCCGGCTAGCCGCACCACAAACCTTTTTTGTAATATTTTGAGCTTGGACTCGGGAAGCACAGCATCATCATCCCAGTTGAAAGATTCTGGTGACAGAGGATCAAAGCGGGCCTTAACATCGAATTGTGAATACTTGGTGATTCTATTTGTCATTTTCTCGGAATGGTTGATATCGACTAAGATTTCCAGTATTCGTTTGTCAATCCAGGATAGGTTTTGAATGTGACGTAATTGAACTCCTATAGGTTCTGCTGCCAAAATGCGCTTAACTTCGGTATATCGAGTGTATGGCATGCCAGAGACATATATCGCAGTTGTATTGACAGAGGGTTTGGAAGACTGGCCAGTCTTCTTTCTCGCAGGTGGCATATTGCCTGTCTCTGAATAATAAAATAAATAAGCATGGATATCTTTGAAGAATAGGCATAAATAATCACCAGCTTGAATGGCCAACTGGAGTACACTACTGTAGGTAGGCTTATTGGATTGGGTATGTAATGGTGGATGATAGCATTCAGGGGACAGTGTGGGAGGCCGATATTGAACAGGTGAGGGAGCAGGTCGAAATTCTGGTGTGTGTATCTGAGTTTCGACAGTAGTATTGCTATCGCTTGTATCAGGTATACTTGTATCCAGAATACCTGAAGAGGTTCTCGTCTGCCCCTATACTCCCCAGTCGCCATGCATAGATTATTAGCAAATACTCCATTCTCATTCCGCTTGTTTTATTTCTTTTATGAAAAAGAGATCACAAGATGGCTAGTTTCATATTTTTCAAACATCCTGTCCACTCACTACATGATTTTACATCAAATCACATACCTGATTCATACCACCAACATTTGAATCCAGGGCACCTTTTCCCTTTGCATAACCTTTAGCACCCTTGCCTTCCAGGTTCCTAACCTTCACCTCCAAACGTTTGCGACGCTTTATTTCGATCTGCAGTTGTTCCCTCAGTATGTTGACCTCACGTCTAAGCTGTCCCAATTCTGCCTGCGGTAATGGCATCGTTATAGTGGTTTCTATTATCTCATGTTACCACTAGCTTTTCAAATTGGACCTTGAATGCTTCTCGTGCCAATAATGGAATTTGAGATGGAACCAAGTCAGATTTGGACAAGTGAAAGTAAGTGTCAACCAACCTTCTTCATCTGAACTCCCACTATTAATACTAGAACATGTACCACCTTCTGAAGAAGAATCAATTGTAATAGTACCTGGCAGTGGTGACTTCTGAATATTCTGTATTCCCACACTTAAGTGTTAGTCATCCATAGATTATTCATATTAAGAGAACAATTGGAAAAACCCTGGTGCTAAATCACTACTGGCAGGATAAAAGAGATATATATGTAAAGGATATATGACAGATCCAACGTACCGATCTTGAGGAGTTGTCCATATATTTCCCTTTAGAAATACGAGATTTGTTGAGATAGAATGATCTTGAATCCTTTCTCACTGTCTCCAATAATTCTATATTCATGAAATATCAGTATTGTCAATCATTCAATTATGATTTGAATTGGAAAAATCCAAATGCAGAAGAAGAAGATGAACAACAACAACAAGCACATGGAGTGGGATAGTTCTGGATACTAGCTTTTAAAAGAAAGTACCAAATGGAGGAAACAATTTGGTATTAATAATAATAATTGATAGATACGTACCTGAGGAAGAATTGGTTATTTGTGCTAGCATCTTATCCACCGTGGTAGGATGTATCTTATGACAAAGTGCAATAAAGTCGGTAACACTTAATGTCTTTCCACACTCAGGCCATGACCTACATTTAAATCTTCTACAACCTTCACCAGCGGAATTTGGTTTACCACCAGAGTCCTTATTGAAGGCACCACTCTTAGTGCTATAGGACAAGCAAGTGGGACACTGAAGTTCCCTGTTAAATTGTGAATGCAGTTTCTCTGCTACTTCCCTGAGGCCATTTTCAGACTTTAGTGGCCTCTTGCTAGATTTGGCCATTGTGTGGGGGGCAGTTCCTGTAGACAATCCTAATGAGTACCCTGATGTCAGCAATCTATTACCAAAATGCAGGAATTATAGATTGATGGGTTAAGTCCATCAAGAATTTAGGCCAACTAATCAGAATATACAGTAATATTAGATGTACCTACCCCTGAGAAAGAGTGTGAGAGCTACACCACAGAGGAGTGAAGGTCAAACCTGAGGTTTGACTTTGGTAGACTTCTAGGAGTAAATGTCAAACCTAAGGTTTGACTTTGCTAGGGCTCCAGAAGGAACAGAATTCTTTCTTGACACAATTATCTTGTGTAAGTAGAGAAACCAACTATGACATACCAAGAATAATACAACAAATGATTTACAAATAACTATGAGAAGAAAGGCTTACTAAGCAGGATTCTGGAACCTGAACAAGGGTGAGGAAAATGGAGGGCAAGGTGAAAACGGGGAAAGAGAGGGGGGCAGCCCTCTATTTATACTGTACCAGTGAATATAGAATGATTATATCATGATTTCTGAATCATGATCAAATTGGCTCTTACCTCCAATGACATACCAATCCTATTTTTACACATGACAACACATGACAACATAGTATCGTGTCTTGTAAAAGTTGAATAAACAATAGGTTTCACACAACTATACCAATACATTGCCTTGTGCTATGCCTCTCATTCAGCATGATTGGTTACTGATATTTGACCTCTGAGTACTCTATTACCCAGACTCTTGTAAGCAAGAAATCATTTCACATATGGGTAAATAATATCTTGGGTAGAAGACCTCCTGCTTACCTCAATTACCAAAACATAAATTAATTATATAAGCACAACAGAACATATCCTGCTCATATGGTTTAAGCAGGAGGTAATATGTAAAAAGGAAAGGTGTAAGGGTGGCTGGCTAAAGGATTCAGAGCATGGTTGGCATTGATCTCGCGGCTGTGATTATGTAAGCTTGGGAGGATACATCCTGCTCAAATGATGTAAGAAAATTGATTATCAACTTGAAGGTGTTATTGAATGCTTATGAAGAGCCATTCTTTCCTGTGTAGCTGGTCAAAAGCAATTGCTTGTTACAACCAGTTATCTGTCCTCATGAGAGTCTATGTTCTAGATACTTGCCTCGTTAACCTTTCAGGCTGTCCAGGTACTGATCTGCCAAATCATATAGCAAAAATAACCCTCATCAGATTATAATCAACGTTCCCTAGTGCAAACATTATTTATCTATTCAAGGGGAAATACAAGCTTGTTAAGTAGCAGATTTGGGAGACAATAATTTAATCAATCTCCATAAAGTGATTACATAAGCTGAGCAGGATATATCCTGCTGAAATTATGTAATATTATTAATCAAGATATTATAAAATAATGCTTGGTAGCTGGTATGATGAGCTAAGCCCGGTAGGTGGGAAGGGATATTTTATGCTAAAGTTGGTAAATCAATTGATGAAGTTAGCATGAATATAATAGTGCACCTCTCCCCATAGGCAAGCAGGTCAGATTCTGAATACAAGTTGTGCTTTGCATGACAGGGAGAGATGTCGTGAAAATTGTGTCGTGAATGATTCTGTAAACCTGACAGGATCAGTCCTGCTGAAATTATATAATCAAAATCATTAACCTGTTACACACGTAGTATTACAAATTGGAACCACCCACATTCCCTTTGAGTCCCGAATAAGGCTTTTAGTGCATTTCGATGATAGATAATGTTGTCAATAATTCCCATCATGTGAGTGCTATAATTGCGAGGATGGGTCCTGATGGCACTATCAAATACAATACATACAATGTTATTGTAACAATCCTATTGTTAGGTAGTTGTGCAACAGGCAACGATAGTGATTTCCTATAGTGAGCAAGTCTTCTTCTTTATAATACGGCGTAGGGGAATACTATCTCTTCAGATAGTACGGAACTAGCT
>Ga0307517_10001237_pt1 | contig 42915 bp, 25 predicted proteins | sample 23_EM_MG_FD_194515 | JGI IMG/M metagenome (GOLD analysis project Ga0307517, IMG submission 194515) | Populus trichocarpa ectomycorrhiza microbial communities from riparian zone in the Pacific Northwest, United States - 23_EM | ecosystem: Host-associated > Plants > Roots > Unclassified | place...
ATTAATTAATATATATAAAAACCAACCTAAAATCTTATAGAGATTCAATTATTAAGAAATGAGATTCAAAAACCTAGGATGAGAGATAAAGAGGGGAGAACAAAAAGGAAAAGAAATAATGGGTTATTGGGAGACTAGTGTGTATGGAGTGGCAATTGTAAATGTCTTTATTATCGTGTCTTTACTATCTCAACATCTAATGGCATTACCACTTTTATTAATGACATTTTCTCATTAATGTTGTCACACGTGTGCGGCGTCACGACGATCGTTCTTCCGGGTCATTATTATCAGGATAGATATGGGTGGAAAGAACAAGGAATTCTTGTTTTTTATCAGTAAAATAAAAAAGGGAGTCGTCGCCTAGTATTTTGGTCACTAGAAACCCTAACTGGTCTCAAAGTCTGGATAAGGGGATCGATTGTGTATAGGGAGGACGTATCATCCCTAGTACATCTTACCTAAGATAAGATGCATTATTTGTTTGTTTGTCTGATATAAACTAAGGTATTGTTGCATTTTCTAGTCGTTGGTCTGTTTAAAGTGTAAGAAAAGTCCTTATCGGTAAGGAGGTCCTTATCTTTTCAGGTTAAAGCCTAGCTATGTAAAAACATATATTTTTTTATTTTTTCTTTTAATATCAGGAATATGTCTTACATATAAGTTTGTAATCCTTGATATTGGAAAAAACAAAAACATTTTTTTTTGTATTTTTAAAATGTAGGCTAAGTTCTCATGACTTTAATAAACTAGTTACTAAATCCAAAAATATATGTAAAAATAAAAAGAATATTTTTTTGATTTTTTTAATATGCTAAAATATGAAAATATAATTTATGTTTTGAGAGACTTGGCCATACTAAAAAAAATCAATATTTTTTGTCCTAACAGCTCAATCAATCACAAATCATCATTAAACAATCCAAAAAAATACACAATTAATATTTTTTGTCCCAAAAACTAATAATTTATCAAATAAATGGTTTGGGGTTAGGAATCGATCTTTTAAGGTTGTTGGGGTTGTCTAGGGATTGTTGAAAACCTTTCAAGGTTACTAGGTAATCCCGATAACTCGTGGAACCATGCAGCACTGCCACTATCGGCGCGTAGAATCACTTGTTGTCTCTGCTGGAGGAGGAACACCTGGTGAATTTGAGACTCCTCTATCTCCTCTTCGATTCCAAACTAATAGTGTAGCAAAAGAACTTCTTATTAGGTGTTCACGGGTCACTTAGGGTAAGGTCACAATTTAGGAACCAATCAATCCCAACTCGAGATAAATGACATAATCTTCAATCTCATTCTCTTTTAGATTATAGATGATGAGATCAATAAACACCTTATTTTGGTTTCTCACTTTATCATTAGGTTGTATTACACAAATTGAAAGATGAAACGTTATATGCATAGGTGTAACATTGATTTTTTTTTTCATTATTAGGATTACGCCCCTCAATTTTTGCCATCCTTTTCTCATGTTTCCTTTCTACCACCCTTAAGTAATTCTTTCTACATGGCTTAAAATCCAATGTAAACCACTAATCAGTATATTTCAACTTCATGTAATTGATTCGCTTAAGTAATCCTATGTTTAGATCATATCTTAGTGGCAACCCATACTTTATCATGTATTTAGCAACTATTTTTACAGTTTTTGAAATTTATGACTTTGTAAACATTGTGTTTTCTTAGGCACCAAATCTACGTTCACAACCTTGAAGGCATGACAATCTCTATCTCAGCTTCTCTTAACTTATATATAGGTCACAAACACATTTTTTAATCATTAACAACACCTCATCCACTTTCATAATCACTAGCCTTTTATTGGCCTTATATTTGAACCTTTGATACAAAGATAATGTCATCGCTCTCGCAACATGGATTTAAGGTTGTCCTAATAACATGCTATTTTAAAGCTGAATATCAATTACTTATAGGGTGATTTGAAACTATAGCGGCCTAATGATGACTTTGTCAACATTGTGTTTTTAGGAACCAAATCTACATGCATAACCTTGAAGGAATGAAGATCTTTATCTTGTTCTCTTAGCTTCTATATAGGACATTAACATATATTTCATCGTTAATAACACCTTATCCACTTTCATAGTTATTAACCTTTTATTGACCATATATTTGAACCTTTGATACAAAGATAATGTCATCGCTCCTACAACATGGATTTAAGGTCATCTTAATGACATCTTATATTAAAGCTAAATATCAATTACTTATAAGGTGACTTGGAACTATAGCGGCCTAATGACCAAGTCTACATCGATGTCATCAATCACCTACCTCGATGAATCGTCATAACCTATTTCCATCATATTTCTTTAATGTATATGTGATGCATCATCTTATAAAAGATCTAAGATGGGCATTTGAAGCATATTAAAAGTTGAGTCATTATCTATTAACACTTTATCTATGATGTAATCTTTGCTCTTAATCATGACATGTGCTTTCTAGACCTAGTTCATCTTTGGAGAAATACAAGTAGTTGGTGGCCTGGAGTTTTCCTACTATATGCTTTATATAATCAAATATGATATCCTCAGGAACATATGTTTAATTTATAACTTTCTATAGCACTTTCCGATATGGTTTTAAAGTTAAGATGAGAGAAAGAGTATGGATATCTAAGCTGAGGTTTTCTTTAATTGGTCAACCACATTGTAGTCAATATATTTTTATAAATTCAAGAAACTTAGTACCTTCCTCATTATTTATTAGCTTTTTAACTTCATCATCATTGACAAGCTCTTAAACTACCTTTCTTTTAGTCTTTCATTGCCTTTCTAGCTTTTATAAAGTAAAACACCTTCTAGTTCTTGTCAAACCATTAACCTTAGTATGCATGATAGGGTGTGACTCTTTATTATGAAAGGTGTATCCATAATTGTAAGGCAAAGTGTGATAGTTACTTATGGTCATGTAAGTTAGCATAAATAGAATCATTCTTAAAGGATTATTCATCGTTGGCTGGTACCTATTTACCTCTACTTTGTTTCCTTAGGAAGATAGCTTTCCCACCTTATTCTCAACCTTATTGTTCTTAAATTATAGCATACTTAGTTATTGATATCATGCTTGGACTCATGATGGAACTCATCATATTTATTGATATTGTATCTGACTCATGGTGGAACTCTTCACATTTATTGATATTGTATCTGACTCATGATGGAACTTGCAATACATATTAGGATCCTCAATAGCCTATATTTTAAATGGTGCCTTGAGGTAATTTTTATGGGATAACATATTGAACAAACTTCTCATTGTTATCTTCAAAGTGGCCTTATTCTTATCATAACTAGCATCATTAAAAATCATGCCTCCTTCTCTATAACAACGTGGTTTGGCAATGGATCTATGCTTATATTTGAGGCGTTATAACTTCCATCAAATGTTATCTAACCCGACTTGATGAGGTGGAGGATCTTTTATTTAAAGCATTATAATTATTAATGTTATATCCAATAACACCAGCATGGTATTGGTATTTATGGTCAGGTTTATACTAATGAGAGTATGGTGATTGAAGAAGTGTTTATGGTGTAGAAGAAATTTATCCAATTCAAATTATCTTTTTTATCATTTCTCCTAATGGTAGCGAAAGAAGCGATAATGTTTCCTAATTTCTTTAGATATTTGTATAAGGCTAGTTATTTAGGCCAACTTGGTCGTTTGATGTTTTTTGGTTAAAGAATGGCTAATTTTATGGGAAATGGTTATGTTGGTAAGTAGAGAATTTTTAAGATGAGCTCAGATTGGAGATGGATATAGCATTGGCTAGCGTCGAAGTGAATGGTTGAAGATTGGTGTTATTGGTATTAGCTTGTTGATTGGATCTCTATTAATTATTCCAACAACTTCTAGGTTGACAACGACTGATTTCCATTTGGTGAACATTGTTTGTCCTTTATCTTGTTGTTGAACCCACCCTTATTTCCTTTAGTTAGCTTTAGAAATGTTTGATATTTTTCCTGTCCTCACTGCCTACTTAATTTTATTAGTTATAATAACAATCTTTGTATAATATTGTGCCAAAGTGTTGACCAATTCAAAGTATGGACCTTTGAATGTACATGAGAAGAGCATAATCATTTCTTCATCCATTAGAGAAGAATGGATCTGTGTAACTACTTTGCTCCACCTTTAAAAGTACTTTTTAATGGATTTTTTAGTTTGTTTTTCATGTTTTGCAAACTAGAACAATCTAAATCCATAACTATATTGAACTTGTACTACTTTACAAAAGCATATATCAAATCTCTCCATCTTTGAATCTTGGTATTGTCAAGACGTATATACCAACTTGATATTGCGATGTTTTTTTTTCAAGGTCTACTTTGACCATTTTAATGCAATATACATGTAAATGCATCATGGGACATTATGTACCACTATACTTGGTAAACTTAAGCATCTTAAATCTTTTAGGCATTATGATGTTAGACATGAGATACATTTCAATTGCATTCATTATTTCATAAAGGTCTGCGTCTTTTATCCCTAAAAATCATTCTTTTTTTATAGGCAACTTTTTAAAGTCAAACTCTTTTGCTATCTTAACCCTTTAAGTTTCTTTAACGATAAGTTCACTAGTTGGAGCAACCTAGGCTTATAATGCTTGTAGCAAATTCATCAATGGGAAATGCGTTATGAATTTGGACTAAACAAAAGCATCTGGTACCCCCAAGCTTGGTTGTCCAAAAATATATGGTCATAATTTCTTTTTTCGCATTAACTAGATATTAGGGTGAATTGTCTTTTATGTTAGAGTCTATCCCTAGTTGGAGTTTCCCCCCCTAATATTATAGCTTGTAATGCTCACTCGAGCAGGCTAATAAGGCTAGCAACCTCTCCTTTTAGACTTTTTATCTCTTTTTGGTTTCTTTGTTCTAGCTATAATCTTTATTTTTTTCTATTTTTCTCTATTGGATCTAATATTGTGGATTGTAGGGGGAAGGTGAACTTTCATAGGATGACTTATATTTTTTTTTGCACTTATTTGATATACATATCTATAAAAATAATACAATGTATAAATAAATACAAAATCTAAAATAATAGTTTACAAAGCTTGTATAATACAAATTTATTCTAAAAATTATTGTCCTAAATAAAGCTATTTCACATATTTGTTTCAACATTTATAAGCCTGGATATGCCACAACTTTATTGATGCAATATCAAATTTGACTAAAGTAATGCAGGAGTTCTTTTGAAGTTGATCGACTTTATATTATGTGTTCAGCTATGCCTTTTAATCTTATAGAATAATTATTAGCATTTTGATCATGCATGTGATAGTGCATGATTTTAGAAGTTAATGATGTGCTTTCCTTTTCATAGCATCTCTCTTATTGGTTAAAGTTTGCTTGATTTTGTCAAATTCATATTCTCACAGTCCTAATACAAAGCTAGATCCATTCTAGCTTTAATTTTATCTTTTGTTTTGTCTTTCACGTCCATGATCATGTTAAGAATATTATCAAACATATTTTTATCAATATACATAACATCCAAATTATGGTGGATGACATTAGTCTTCCAATAAGGAAGCTCTAAAAAAATACCCCACTTTACCCAATTTTGGGTCACACCAAAACCATATAACTTTTTCTTACTAGAATAAAAACCAAATACAATGCTTTCAAACTACTATACTTCATCATAGACCTCTTCACCTGACAATATCGGTGGTACAATATTCCTTTCAACTTTACATTTCAAAAAGTTTTTTCTACTGTTATTGAATCAATGATGACTTGGAAAAAACCTCTAGTGACAATAATAATAAATAAAAAAAAGCTTTAACATCATTGATTAAGGTAAATGCCTTTTTATTATCCATATAATATGAACAAACTAATTTTTCATATATGCTCTAACTTGAAACCATCCTATATACAGAAAAATCATTTATAGTCTATATTAAAGTTATATTCATTTAAAAATTTTATTTTCTTGAGATATCATATGTTAAACCCCTAACTGACCAAAAATGATTTAACACATCAATCAACGGTTAAATACAAACATCTATATTTCTACCTGGATTGTAAAAAACATGTATGACAACAGATAATATCAAGAATTTTGGCTTTATACACATCCGTAAAGGCAAGTTATAAACTATTAGTATGACCAGATAACAAGAATAAGGAGCATTAAATGATCCAAATGGATTAAATCTATTAGTTCACAAACTAAGATGTATGTTCTGTGGTTTCATAAAAAACTAAGGATGATTTCAAGTTTCACCATAAAAAAGATACACTATAACTATATCCACCTCATCATATGAATGATATCATGTCATATGCTCAGCAGTCTTTGGAGACATAAATAACCTTTATAGCCTATGAGTGATTGGAAAGTATCTCAATTTTTTATATGCGACAAGTTTCCTTCCTCTACCACTATTAGGTTTATACTAAGCATGCCGAAAGATTTTACACTTGGTAAAATTTGAATATTTACTGCAGTACAATATGCAAAAGTTTGGACACATATCAATTTTTTGGTATCTCAGGCCAAGAGGTTTCATAATGGATTTCTCAACATAGAAGTTATCTTTCAGCCTATTCCCTTCAGGTAACATTTTTTTCTTATTTGAAGATCCTATCATAATCGGTCTCACTTAACCCATAATCTAACTTGATAGAAAACACTTGTGCAATGATCATTAATTTACTATGAGTTGTACATCTATCCTATAATGGTTCATTAGAATTTTTTAAAAGTTAAAAAAATCTAACTGCATCTATATTTGGTTCTTCATCTAAAGGATTGTTACGTGAACCTTTACCTAAATAATTCTAATTCATTCTCATTGTATCCATCACAATACTCCAATAAGGTTTGCTATTATCATCGGTAAACTCATGTATGTTGTTAGAACTAGAATCTTAGTCAACTATGCTTTCTAACATGGTTATGTAAAGAAAATAGGGTTCTCCGTGTGCAAAATAACATAAGTATTTCTTAACAAACTCTTTTTTTAAGTAGATGCATTGTCACAACATCTTTATGGTGAAACGTTTTATTCCTACGCTTCACATATAGTAATCTAATTTCACCTTAACTAATATTATTTGGCTTATAAAATACAAAATTAATAAAATCATCAACCCCTTTAAGATAATCTAGCCTATACAACCTTTTAAAAGAATCTCGATACATCCAAGAACGATCCAATAGCTAATTATCATTTCTACACAAACTCAATTTTGTGTCAAAATATGAACTAAACAATAAAATTATTGACAAATAATCGGCACCAAACTAATTATCCATTATTTGTTCAATTAATACCTTTTGATTATTATGAATTCCATAGAAAATCAGTTTCCCTAAATTTCCTCAAATTTTCATCTCGATAATAAAATTGGTAAACTGTAATTGGTACTAATTATTTCTTTAATTATAAAACACCTAAGTTTCAAAATTAAACTCAATTTCATCAAATGACAAATAAAATCAATTTCTCCCAAATCTCAAACAAATCCTAACACAAAAACCATATATTAATACATATTCTTTTGGGAAAAGCTATAAAACACTTCAAATATAAACGAGTTACCAAAAAATTGGTAAATTTTCCTACTTGGTGTAGAGAAGCTACACAAGAAATTAAACGAGGAGAGGGATGCTAACATTATTAATAGATGTAAGTAATTTTGGGTAGCGGAATTTGTAAAGGTGGTGGCTAGATTTGTGAGAAAATGGGGGGAGGGCTACTATTTTTTTTATAAAGAAAAAGAAGTAGAAAAGGGGAAGGGATAACTATCAGGTTTTAATTCATTTAAATTTACTAATAGACATTCTGTCGAAAAATCCTGACGTATCAAATTTATGACAGAATTACCGATAAAAATTTTATAAATTTTTTTATTTTCTGTATTTTGTCTGAAATTACCCATGAAATATATTATATCATCTCTATATACGTTAGCAATTACTGACGAAAAAGATTTATTGCAATTTTCATTGGAAATTACGGATATAATATTTTTAGTTCGCATTTCTAATGCCATTTGCTAATTTTCTCACAGAGATAAAGTAAAATTCTGTAACGTATAAGTAAAGTGGGAAATGGGGACATGAGTTTCATAGATGATAAAGTAAAATGAGAATCCCCCACCCCCACGAATAAGTAAAGGGAAAAATGGGGACATGAGTTTCATAGATGAGAATCTTGAAGTTGAACATAACTATAGTTGCTGAGACTACTAATTTAAATAAAAATATTTAACAATCCTTTGCAATAAAGCATGGGATCTAACATAAATTCCTCAATTTTTATGCTTTTTTTTTATTTAAGAAAAATAAAAGAACTACTTGAAAAAAAATTGTGAAATTGATTAAAGTATTGAGTTATAAATTGATTTAAAAACATAAATATTAAATATGTAATTTATATGAATATGAGGACTAACTAATTAGGTTTGGTAAACAACAAGGACTGAGTTATAATTACCTGAAGATACTAATTCCCTTTTCTTTTAATGGTCATGGATGTCTATTTGTGACCTCCTTTCAGGGAAGGCTTGAATTAGTGGATTAATTAACCATGTAAAATGCTGACAAAAATAGTATACATATTTGTATTACATCATCCCCTGCTCTCTTCTATAAAACAGGGGAGCCTTTGATTTGGAAAGAAACCTTGGTATCTCTTTTATATTTAGGTTAGTCAATCTTCCAAATCTCATACTATACTAGAAACGTCACCAACAATGAAGAAACTTTCTATCCTCTTTCTGTTTCTTCTTCCTCTCTTAGCCTCATGCGAGGAGAAGCAGGTTTCTTTTCTCTTATGATCTGTTCATGTTCATGTTTTATTTTTTACTTAAGAAAAAGAAGTTTTGTTAAATCTTTTATGGCAATATAACAGGTCTACATAGTGTACTTTGGAGAGCATAAAGGAGACAAAGCATTGCATGAAATAGAAGAATTTCATCAGTCATATTTGTATGGAGTGAAACAAACTGAAGAAGAAGCTACAGCCTCTCTTCTTTACAGCTATAAGCACAGCATCAATGGCTTCGCAGCATTGCTAAACCCAGATGAAGCGTCCAAGCTATCAGGTATATATAAGAAATCATCTTATGATTTCGCTTGCCTTGTATATATATGTTCATCCTTCTGAATATCGTAGCTTAAATTATACATTGCAGAGTTGAAAGAGGTGGTGTCAGTCTTTAAAAGCAACCCAAGAAAGTACTCAGTGCAAACAACAAGATCATGGAGATTTGCAGGCTTGGAAGAAGAGGGACATAACGTAAATCATGGCTTCGGCGGGGGCAGAGACCTACTAAAGAGAGCAGGATATGGAAAACAAGTCATAGTTGGGCTCTTAGATAGTGGTAACAATAATTCTGGCCAATAAAAACAACTTCATATATTGTTCTCTAGTAGATTTCTAGTTGTCGATAACTCTTCGCTCATGTGATTCCTCCTTCATTATTTTGTAGTTTAGTTATCATGCATATATCCATATAATGATAACTCTTCGCTCATGTGATTCCTCCTTTCCTTATTTTGTAGTTTAGTTATCATGCGTATATCCATATAATGATAACTGATTGGTTCTGAGAAATATGATTCAATGTGATAATGTCAGAATGGTTTGTGATAATATTACCAATCAGGTGTGTGGCCAGAATCACAAAGCTTCAGGGATGAAGGGATGGGACCCATCCCAAAATCATGGAAGGGAATCTGCCAAAATGGACCTGATTTTAACTCATCCCACTGTAACAAGTGAGTCTTCTGATACCTTTACTCAGTGCTAGTCCCTTCAACTCTATCGTCATGCTTGATTATTTATGCTGTTTCGAAGAATTTAAGCCATGAACGCGAATAAGTTTAACAGCTGGTTATGACCAAGACTTTGGTGTCTTTTTGATGTGAAACATGTCCATGTGTGAGCTGTGACCCTGGTTTAACTTTTATGCCCTTGATTTCTATGAGGGGCATGATTCTGATTTTGAACCCACCCTCTTGCTCTTAATGTGCTTTTTTTGTCTTTGTTCATGGCATTTGGTTAAGCATGATGATGATTGTATCATGAAACTACTGCTGTTGTTATCGTGTCCCAATGCAATATCCCTAGTTAGACTCCACTCTCTTTTCTTCTTCTCTATAGTCATGTCACCATTGCCACATATTTCCATGCATAAAAAGTGTTTTGAGCATGTTTCAAATGATGGCTACATGTATAAATTATCATAGTTTGACTGATACAGAATTCCAAAAGCTAGCTACTGAAACTCAGCACCAAGAAGGATTTTAATAGGACAAGGAGAAAAGATAATAAAGCATCATATTTGATTGGTCAATAACTAGTTGGAATCAATGGAGATATATATTCACAGATGCTTGTTGTGGTGGAATATTATTCACAGAAGAAGTCTTACAAGTCCTGCAAAATTAAATTACAAAACACTCCCAATTAATTATTGGTACTAACTTGAAGAAAATTATAAATACAATTGCATAATTCGATAAATGTGTTACACATAAAATACCTTAATCGTAAAAACAGTACTAGGCCAGATTCCTATGAACTCTTGATTGTAGATTTTTCAAAATTAATTGTAGTATGCCAACAATTCAACAAGTACGTGCTTATAATTAACTAGAGGATACCATGCCTGTAACTATATTATTGTCAATGGATAGATTCTCAACTTTTCCTAAGAACCAAACAAGGTATTTTCATTGCCAGCTTCTAAATGGGCCAGCCCTACACACCATAGATGTCTTTCTAAGAATTTTATTTAATGGCTGTCTCTGTTAAGGAGTGATCCTAGTTTGTCTGTTCCACTTAAACAAAGAAAGAAATCAGATCTACGGTTCCTTTTTTTGGCTTCTTACAATTCCCAACATGTGAGCTCTCCTTATCCCGCCGTTGCCCAATGCAATTATTTTTTGTCTGCTTTTGTTTGATTTTAGCCCTCAGTTTTCATCTGTATTTGATTAGTTTCTGGAAGTTAAAACTCGTATCTTTGTATTATAATTAATAGCGATCTCCTTCAACGAAAAAAAAATTCTAACTTCTTGGATGATAAATACATCTATGCATGCATGAGCGAGCACCAGTCTCATTTGTCCTAACCATTGGTTGCGAGGCTTACAGAGCTTTGTTTGGTATGCTTTTTTTGAGGAACATTAATCTGAAAGCAATGAAAATTTGTCTTTTGATTTAAAATAATGGCTTGACAGGAGGATATGGCAATACTTGAGCTTTTTACATGGGAAATTTAGAGCATGAGACTGAGGGCCGATCACAAATATGGTGCCCCATTAATGAAGAAAGGATTTCCTCTATTTCGACTTCCTTGTAAGATGAAAACGGGGAATGCTTCTTCTAAAAACCAACACATTTAAACTTCACAGATTGGATTTTATAAGTTGACTGTGATTTTTGCTGAATTATCTGGCAATGAAACTAATCATAATCATGGTCTTAAGTTAGTATGATAATGAACATGTTAAACAACTTCATGATTCTCTCTAATTGAAATTCTTTAACAAACTAGTCATACCAAAGCAACCCAAATTAGATTCTGTCCTTAAAACTCTATGATACAAACTTGGGCGTTTTGCAGGAAAATTATTGGAGCTCGATACTACATCAAGGGTTTTGAAAACTACTATGGACCACTGAATAGGACAGAGGACTCCAGGTCACCACGAGACAAGGACGGCCATGGGACTCATACAGCATCCACCGCTGTTGGAAGCCGGGTCAAAAATGCAGCAGCTTTGGGCGGCTTCGCTCGTGGAACTGCCACGGGTGGGGCTCCGTTAGCTCACCTGGCAATATACAAGGTTTGTTGGGCGATCCCGAACCAAGAAAAGGCTGATGGCAACACATGTTTCGAGGAAGATATGCTTGCAGCTATTGATGATGCCATTGGTGATGGAGTCCATATTATGAGCATCTCCATTGGCACCCGAGAACCCACTCCTCTCAAAGAAGATGGTATTGCTATTGGTGCATTCCATGCTTTGAAAAAAAACATTGTGGTGGCGTGTGCTGCAGGGAATGAAGGCCCTGCCCCATCTACATTGTCAAATCCAAGTCCTTGGATTATCACAGTAGGTGCTAGCGGCGTGGACCGTGCATTTTTTGGACCCCTTGTGCTAGGAAATGGGATGAAAATTGAGGTAAAAAAAAGAAGATTTTGTTTGATAATTATGGTTGTTTATATCCGGTTTACTTGGATCATTAATTAATTTATTCTTAAATTCATATTTTGATCTTAGGGACAAACTGTTACTCCTTACAAGCTGGACAAAGATTGCCCATTAGTGTTTGCAGCAGACGCAGTTGCCTCCAATGTCCCCGAGAATGTAACAAGGTTTCTCTCCTCTCAAAACAATTTACGGAGACGTCTTGGTTTATAGTATATCATCATCACTCACGCTATATTGTGAAGGAAAATGATTGTTAACAGGCTGGTGTAGTGATTTCATGGATATATAACGAGGGAATTTGACGGAAAACTCACCATAATAGGGATATACTATCATTTGTTGAAAATATGCTGCTACTTGGCAGTCCTATATTGCCTTTTTGTAGTTATGTTCTATATTTTTTAACTCCAGAGCATGCATTCACATCCTAGAATTCAATGCAAGACATTAACGCCTAATTTCAAAAAAAGAAGAAAAGGTCATAATAGAAACGTATTGTCATTTGTAGAAAATATATTGCTAATTGGTAGTGATCCCTTCTTATTATTTTGCAGGTATATACAGTATTTTTATAGCCCTGATGCATGCATTTTACCTGCTTTATTATTCACTGACAATATGTTGTAGCGTTGTATACTATTAAGAGTCCGTTTGTAAATTTCCATGAATATTGGGGTTCATCTTCCTGTAACTTTCACCAGTTTTCCTCTTTATCTTCTCTTGATTGTGTATTTTTTTTAGTTATTATTAAATATTTGAGGAACGGAACCCCAACAACTTCTTTGGCAATCATCTGCTTTCGAAGATTTTAGAGTAAAAACTGCCAAAACAATTCTTTGTAACATTATGTAATCAATACTTTTTAATATGTTAATGCAGCCAATGCCTTCCCAATTCTCTTTCACCTAGAAAGGTCAAAGGAAAAATAGTACTGTGCATGAGAGGGTCTGGAATGAGAGTTGCCAAAGGAATGGAGGTGAAAAGGGCTGGAGGTTTTGGTTTCATCTTAGGAAATAGCCAAGCAAATGGGAATGATGTAATTGTGGATGCGCATGTTCTTCCAGCAACTTCAGTAGGCTACAATGATGCCATGAAAATTCTCAACTACATCCGCTCCACCAAGAATCCAATGGCTAGAATTGGGATAGCAAGGACAATTTTACAGTATAGACCAGCACCAGTCATGGCTTCATTTACCAGTAGAGGTCCAAATGTGATTCATCCTTCCATTCTCAAGGTGATTAATTTGCTTATTTTTCTTATTCTCCTTTTCTCTGATATCCACTTCTTACCAAAGAAATATGTGTTGGCCAATAGAATAATTCCTCAGAGGAAACTTAGTAAGTCTGAATCTGCTAGTATAGCTAATTGTCTTCGAAGACAATAACGGAAACTTTTTGTCAGCCGGACATAACAGCTCCGGGAGTAAACATATTGGCCGCATGGAGTGGAGCAACAGCCCCATCAAAGTTGTATGAAGACAAGCGATTGGTTAGGTATAACATTATTTCTGGAACTTCTATGGCTTGTCCTCATGTAGCTGCTGCTGCAGCACTTCTCAGAGCAATACACCCTGAATGGAGCAGTGCTGCTATAAGATCTGCCCTCATGACCACCGGTAAACATCGATCCTTCTTCGGTATCATAATTCTGTATGTCAGTACTAATGATACTTAATGCTCCATTGTTTGATATGCAGCCTGGATGAAGAACAACATGGGTCAGCCCATAGCCGATCAATCTGGCAATGCCGCGACTCCATTCCAATTTGGTTCAGGGCACTTCCGTCCAGCAAAGGCAGCAGATCCTGGTCTAGTATATGATGCATCTTATACGGATTACCTGCTCTATCTTTGCAGCTATGGAGTCAAAAACGTTTACCCCAAATTCAAGTGCCCAGCAGTATCACCGTCAATATACAACTTCAACTATCCATCAGTGTCACTTCCTAAGCTCAATGGCACTCTAAACATTACAAGGACTGTCACAAACGTTGGTGCTAGCAGTAGTGTCTACTTCTTTAGTGCCAGGCCACCTTTGGGATTCGCTGTTAAAGCGTCGCCGAGTGTTTTGTTTTTTAATCATGTAGGGCAGAAGAAAAGCTTCATCATAACAATAAAAGCTAGGGAAGATTCCATGTCAAATGGTCACAACAAGGGTGAGTATGCCTTTGGCTGGTACACTTGGTCTAATGGTCACCATTATGTAAGAAGCCCTATGGCAGTATCTTTAGCATAGGGCACTGCATGTCTCCTCCCTCGTTTCTATTTTTCTTCAGTTCTTTCTTAATTTGCGCATTATAGGAAGCTCAGAGCTGATAGAGAAAGATTTCAATTTTAAATATATTTGTAAACCCCTAGTAATATCATTAATAATAATAATAGTCAAGATTATAAAAAATAGAGGAAAGTGATAAATTAAATTATAAGAATAATGATAGATTTGAGAATTTGAAATAAAATGTTTTGTATGGGTGTTAAAATAAAAAAAAAAAATTAGTAATGCTAAAATAAATAAATAAACACAGAAATGTGAATAATGTGAATAAAATTTTAAAAGCGAATTGCATGGAACTGAAAGTACCAGCGTGTAACTTAGTGAAATTCGAAATAACTCGGGTAAAATTTGATATAAACAATATCAGGATTCAAGAAATTTTACTCGAAAATCATAAAAGTTACTATTAAAGGACATAGAAGAAATTTGTAAAAAGGTTATGTATATATATGTGTGCGCGCACGGGGAAGGAAACGACAAAAAACAAAAAACAAAACAAATTTGATTTTCCAAAAGAGAAGGAGAAGCATTCGATCAAGAGATGGGAGAAATCAAAGCTAACGAAAATTCCTCAATTTAAAAGTGTTAAAGCTTTGGTTATAGATTCCTCAATTTAAAAGTGTTAAAGCTTTCCCTATAGCTTGGTAAGGTGCCCTAACATTTTTAAATAAGATTCATGAATAATTTATACTTTAAATTGATTGAACTTTGTGAAATTAAAACTTAGGGTTCTTGATAAATTTTAGGGAAAGTTTCACTTGATTGTGAAATTGTGTTAAGATTATTGAAGTGAGTAGAGAAAGTAAGAAATTATGGCAATTGAAGCAAAATTTTAGGTGTTCTTGAAGAAGGGATTTTTGGCAAAAAAAAAATAATTATAATAAAAAAAAATAAGAATTTTGATAAGATGATGGTATTATATAGAAAAGAGATGAAATTAATGTTAAGGAGTTAATAGAACATGAAATTTTTATGTTTTCCTTTAGTTTAAATTTCGGCAAAAAAAATAAAATTATATATATATATATATATATATATTGATTTAAATGATGAAATGAATTGTGTTAAAATGTGGGAATTTGAAGAATAAGAAAAAAATTTACAAAAGGAAGAAGAAAATTTTCATGGCAAATGAAAAGATAATTAGAAGGATTTTATTTATTGATCGTGTCAATATGAAAAGTGAAATAATGATATTAATTAAATTTTGATACGAATGAATAAACTTGATTAAGGCGTTTGAGTGAGAAAGAGTACATGTATATTTATTATGGATGTGAAAAGAAATGATGTGATATACTTGTCAATCTAGAAGAGGCTATCAGGCCCACACCGCAGTAAAGAACTTCAGCTCGAGCTCAGTTATCAGGTAATTATGTGGTGCCCGAATTTATTATTGGTCAATTTGTATTTTTATTTGATTAATTGTGGATAATAACTTAGAAATTGTTATATTGTTTACTTGAGGAAATAAAATATGTGATGCGATGAACTAATTCCTAAACTAATAAAATTAGTACCTTGGTGAATTGGTGTGATAAGGAATTAATTCTCTAGTTAATGAGATTAGGACCCTGGTGAATGGGTGAATCGTTGAACTAATTTTCCAGGTTGATATAATTAGTGTCTATTGAATGGATGAGCGAGAAATGAATCACCTATTAGTGGAATTAATGCCTGGATTAATGCGCAATAAGAAGAATTATATTTTTTATTAATGTTCAAGAATTAAAGATTATTCGGAAATTTAATTGAAATATAACACTTGACAAACAAATTAATTTCATGATCTTACGAGCAAAAAAAAAAAATTTTAAAAAGAAGAAAGTAAGTAAGAAAGCATTTATTAATATTTTATTTCATATATCTAATTGAATTTTTATATTAAATCAATATTTAGGTACGTCTCCATATCAGACTGAACAATAGATTAGTTTTTTTTATATTTTGTTAGGTATCATTTTATAATGAATGAATTTATTATTTTGTTATGTAATAAAAATTTCAGAATTTAATGTGTCAATAATTTATCGGAATTTTTTTTGTAGTATAATTTTAATTATGAGTTTCTTCTTTAATTATGTACTTATTTCAATTATAATTTTGTTTATGGTCCATATTTGTAAATCTTTGAATTGTGTAATGTACTTTTGTTATAATTTATAGAATAATTCATTAAATTGTATCTATGTAAATGTGTTATATTGAATTATTTAAACATGTGTGATTTTGATTATTGAGAAATGATGATGTAATGAGAGGAGGAAGTCATGGATGATAGGACGAATAAAAAATTTGATAATTGAAAATTGTGAAAGAAAAGTCGATAACTTGATATCTAAAAATTGCTGAATTTTTTATTGATTATATGAAAAAAAAAATTACCCAAATCTTAAATGAATTATTATGTACTTACTTTTGTTTTGAATGTAAATTTTAGGGTTGTTAGAATATTATTCCATGGAATTAAAGCTTAGCTTTTGCTTTCATCCACAATTAATTATAGTGATTTGCTCCTAGAGAGCGTTCCCTGAAATGTAGATGCAAGTTCTTATTTTTATTAATGCTGTTATTTATTTCTAAGTACTTATTACAATTTATATTGCAACGGAAAAATATCGAAGAGTATAAAAGAGACCAAACTGAGGAAAACAAATATATATAAAAAAGGAAAATTAATTATTTTTTTTGGTTTGGTTTAAGAAAAGTGATGGAAGTGAAGTTTTCTTTATTTCTATAAATTGATGGAAAATAAACAAAAACTTTTTTTAGTAGATATTATAAGAAAATTTCTGTCAATTGTTTTTTTTTATTTCCTTTGATTTTTTTCTCAATTTGGTGTTAACTTGTTTGTGTAGAAAAGAAAAATCAAAGATTTATTTATTTTTCTTTTCTTTTTTATTTCCAATTTTAGGATCCAAAACAAAGTAAAGTATCTTAATTTTCTTTACCTTTTTTCCCTCAAAACATGGAAACAGAGACAATGCTATCTTTTCATTTCTAATTTCCTAACATATTACGATGGGAGAAACATAAAAAAAAAATGGCAAATACAAAAGGATACATCAACAAAAAAAAAATTTGTCGGTAGATTACGGTGAATTTTTCTGATTAAATATATCTTTGGTATATACCGAGAGAATTACAATGGGAAATGAAAAGAATAAAACAAAAGGTCAAAAAATATGATAACGTGCTATTTTTATAGACAGAATTTCTGACAGATTTAAATTTGTTGGTTAAATTCGTTTGTAATATTTAATATATGACCTGACAACAAGCGACGCGACCCTCCTCTCTCTCTACCCCATTTCTTCTTCTTCCTCCTTTATTTTTCTCTGCAGCAAACAGCACACTCCCTCTTCCTAATTTTATCACAAACCAACCTCTCAGTATAAATCTGGCAACTCCAACACTCAATTTGTTAGCCTCCATGTTCTAATTCAAATTTTATTGAGGATTATCTACTTCAAGTAAGCAAAACTGCACATTTTTTTTATCTAAACTCAATTTTAAAATGTTAATTTTATTATATATTTTTGTAGTATATGTATTTTGTTTTATATATTCTCTACTTCAAGTAAGCAAAACTACTTGTTTTATAGTTTTTTCTCATAGAAATTTATTGTATGAATGTATGATTTGTACATGTTAGGGTTTGTTTGATATTTTATAAAATTGTATTTGTTTGTAAATTGATTAAATTTATTTTGAATTTATAACTTAGGTGTTTTGTGATGAAATAAATAATGGTTGTATATGTATTTTGTTTGGGTGTTTACTTGTTTTATAGCTTTTTCCTATAGAAATTTATTGTATAAATGTATGATTTATACATGTTATGGTTTGTTTGAGATTTTGTAAAATTATATTTGTTTGTAAATTGATGAAATTCATTTTGAATTTATGGCGTAGATGTTTTGTGATGAAATAAATAATGGCTTATTTAACGATTTTTTTTTATATTTTGTCAATTTTATTGTTGAGTTGAAATTTTCAGTAAATGTATAAAAGTTTGGATTTATATAGATAATTAATAATGAATTAGTTGTACTATAAAATATTTGAATAAGTTTGAGTTAAACCAATGTTTTGTTATTTATTTAGTTTATGTGATTAATTAGTACATGTTATCATCAATATTTTATATAAGATTGACATAAGTAATATATAATAGTTCATTTAAAATTTACAGGTGTAGGTAGATCCTCTCCGTTTGTATTGGTTAAAATTAAGGCTCCTCCAAAAAAAAGCTTTTCTCACCACATATGATCCCTCATAGTTTGGCGTTCATTTACTCTGGTTTTCTCCCGATGCTAGTGAGATCTTCTTCAACACGAAATCTCCTTCTTTAAACACCTTTAGCATGACCTTCCTGTTGTATGCTTTTGTCATTTTGCTTTGATATAATTGGTAGTGGCAAATAGCTGCTAGTGATCCCTATCTTTCTTCAAATAAGCTATTGACTTTTTGTCACCAGGTTTTCTACTTTTCGAGGCCTTTTTTAGAGTCACCAATTCCTCCTCCATCATCATGTGCTTATTTACCAGCTCATCATACTTGGCCTTTTTTTCTTCCAACTGCTTATTTGCCTCATGTTGATTCTTCCCCTACTTTAGTTCAACAATCTACTCATCTTTTTCTCTTAATTGTTGATTTAAGAAGGCTTTTATCTTTTCTTCTTTCAGGAGTTGGTCTTCCAGGAGTTTCTGATGACTTTTGCTATTGTCGAGCTCAATCCTCAGCTTATCCAACTCCTTTTACAGGTCCTCCTCATTGTTGACCCTTTTTCTTTGAGGTTCCATGGCGATGGATGGCATATCTTGCATCTAGCTTTGCTCTTTCATCCCTCGGAGCATCCCGGATAAGCCGTCATTCCTCCACATTGAATAATTAAGGCTAACTAAGGACATCTTTTGTTGATCCTCCTTGTGGACTAAAACAGGTTGCCCCTAGTCACTTTTGATGGCGTCTAGCTCAGCTAAAGAATTCGCCTTTTTAAACAGATTGGTATACTCACCTACCTCCAAGTTCTTGACACGTATTATACTCCTCTGAACTGTTGGTTACCAAAAAGGGTGATTCACTGATATAACCAGTCAAACCGATTAATGGAACCCATGCTTTATCACTATAGCTCATAAGATAAGTTGAGCTACTTACCCAAGGAGCTTTCCATCTAAAATTACTTTGAAAGGGTGCTTGATACTTCTTTACCCATGCCTTTTCATCCAGGTCATTCCACTTTTTATTCAGAATCAACCCAAGAGGCCTCATGTTGAACAACTAGAAATTGTTGAAGACTTCTCTTGATATTTCTATATGGCTAACAATCCACATCAATAACAGAGGAATACAACACCATATTGGTCTTTTTTCCATGCAGTCTATAATGGTTTAGAAATAGGAAAGTTTCAGCCAAGATAGCTAAAGTGGAGTTATTTTTTGCTTGCTCGTACTTGATGAAGGCATTAACAGTTTCAATGCTGATAATCCCAACGGCTTTTGAGGAAAACATAACCAACCCAAAGATGGTGAAGGCAACTACTCGATATTTCTCCTCTTCCAGTTTTTCTTTGTCTTTATCTATCTTCAACTTATTCTCAATCAACTTCCATTTGAATCCCCTAATAAATGTCTTGTATTGGTCGACTTGGTCTAGATGCAGCAGCTTAGCGACCTTGATGGTTGTGCTCTCGATCCTTTATCTGAAATAGACTTTGTGATGATTATAGGGGAAGTTCAGAATCTGGGCATACCCTTCAATGGTAGGGGTCATATCAACATCCCCAAAGGTAAAACATCTGTAGCCCAAATCCCAGAAGTGCATCAAAGCTTTGATTGCTGAAATATGAACTGGGATCTTTATCAAATGAGCAATTCTCCTATACTTTTTCTCAAATAGAGTCTCATCTATGTACCCCAGGATTGGCACTAACTTTTTTATGTTGTTTACGTAGCAGTGTACTTTGGTTATGTACGGTAATTCTTCGACCTTGGTCCTTGGGCAATCTCTTCAACTAATTGTATCATCTCAGATTTTTCCTTGTATTCCGAAAGGGTCATGGAAGTTGTGGTCTTGGCTCAAAAATTCTACAGAGTTTAGGACTTTAATCAGGTTTGCAAAGTGAATTATTAAGGAGTCTGTACCCTAAATACAGGTTTTAGGTCATTACATGAGGGGTAAACTTTCTACTTGGTCTTAAAAAGGTCTATGAACTACCCAATGACCACCTTATATGAAGGCAGTATAGGGGTTTAATAGGAATGGTTAGGGCACGGTGTGATCGTCATTACTGCGTAAACATTCAGTTCATAGTTGGATATTTCACGAATCTAAACCCTAAATGAAAGTCATGAGGCAGACTGCTACTCCCCACCTAACCTAGAGTTGGGTTTATTCACAAAATTAAAATGCATGAAGGCATTAATCCATACCCGATGTACCTATGCATAAACAAGAAGTAAAAATGTACGCCAAAGCAGTGAAAATACGAGCTAAAATTAAACAGACTAAAACAAACATGCAAACAATCAAACAAGCAAAGTTTAATCCAACCAGACAAGGTGTTCCCTAGTGGAGTCGTCATCCTGTTGCGATGGGCAAGACATCGAACGACAAGTTTGCCTCCTAAGAAGTGGTGAAAATAGGGTTTTGGGTATAATCATAAAATTATGATTACAAGGTTCTAGAGTCGCCACCTAGTATTGTGGTTACTAAGAAACCTATGGTCTACAAGAGTCTGAGTAAGGAACTGGTTGTGTAAGAGAAAGACGTATCACCCCTAATAACCCTACCTAAAGTAAGATGCATTGTTATTTGATTGTTAATCATGTTTCTATCTGTTGGTCTCATCTAAGGTTTAATGCAAATCTTCCTTCATGAGGAAGTCCTTACCTAACCATTCTAAGGCACAGATTTAGCATCGTATTTTTTTCCTATGTTGTATCTTTAATATTTGAGGGTATACTTTACAGTGTAGTTTTACACCCATAAATATTAAAGTCTACAGTTAAATCCTAATACTTCAAATATTAATTAAACAAAATAATTGGTGAAGGATTTTTTATATTTTGGTCAAACCCTAACGGATAATCATAAACTGGTTACGATATCTATTTTGTATTTTAAAACATGAGAAAGATGTATTTTTGTCTTTTTATAAAAATATGCTTGGAAAAGAATTAGGATTTGGTCGTATACGTTAAATAAAATATTTTTTGTTTTTGAAATAGGGATTTTTTTTTTGGAAATTTCGAAGAACGTCAGGTATTTTGTACTAGGTTCGTATCTTAAAGTGTAAGCCTATGGCTTGATGTTGAACAAAATTAGTAGGAAAACATGCCAGAAAATCACAAATGTTTTTAATGACCCTTAGAAATTTTATAAATTTATAATTTTATTTTATTTTTTATATTTATATTATTTTATCATTATTTATTTAATATATTATTATTATATGTTGGGCCCTACCTAGCCATCAGGGTCGGACCCAACCAGGTTTGGTTGGGCCGACAAGAGGCCCAATAGACTTGGCCTCTCTTTTTTTTAAGTGGGTTGGGTTGAAGGGGGTCCTACCCAACTTATAAATGACTTATTCTACAGAATGTGAGTTCACATTCCACATGCAATCTAGAGGGATTGCAAGCGGGGGGAAGAGGGTAGAGGTGAGGAAGAGAATAAAGTTACTAGACACAAGGGAGAGGAGCTTGTTGGTCGTGTCAGGAGGCCAACGTGAGGTTAGTGTAGTGTTGATGGCTGGTGTTAGTTGCTAGAAGAGAAAAAACCTGCGGCGGAAAGGAAGAATGAGAGATTGTTTGGTGGTGGTTATTGTCGCCGGCGAGGAAATAGGATTGCAAGGGTGTTAGGCTATCATTGGTCACAACATGGGTGGAGTAGAGGCAATAGCGGTGGAGGAAAAGATGGAATAACTAAGGAAAGGTTGGCTAGTGAGAAAACAGGGGGTAGGGGCTGGTTTTTTGCCAACTTTATACCGTGATTTCTTAATGCTCAAGGCATGGAATCCATCTCTATTTATAGGGTGTGGAAGAGGGACATTTTATCTTTACTGGTGTCAAATCTTGGCCCTTGATTCAGCCTGGAAGGATCCCAACTGTTGGGTCAAAATGGTCATCATGAACTGTCAAATTTAACAGTTAAAGGCTACCTGAGTTAGCCTCTTTTTAGCTCTCTTTTGTAAAATTTTTGTCTCTTTCATATTTTGCTAATATTTTTTTAATTAGGAGAACATCATTGATTGTCCAAAAAAATCCAAAACATTCACTCAACACAAAGGGTGATCTTAATTTGAGTTATCATTCAAGAATATTTAAGGCTCAAAGAAGGATAAAAGGGGATATATTTTGTTTATGAAGGTCATATCAAAGATAGCCTGTCTTCATCTCAAATTTAAGCTCGATTGCTAGATTAATGCCAACCTCATTTGATCGATTTAAAGAACCTTAAGGTCAAACATAAAAAAGAAATGAAAGCATGGGTCGAATCATAACACAACTGCACATTATTACCATGTCGTCATTTCATTTAATTTTGTTCGGACACATCTTTTATCATTTATTTATTTGTTCTCTTTTTAGCAAGATCTTTGTTTTCTGATATTTGTTTGGAATGGCAAAGGTTTTTATAGCCTCAATAAAGGTAAGATCAGGGTTTACAATTATATAATGGGTTTTAGAGCCTCAAATAAGGGTAAGGGTAAGTTTTAAAAATAGGTGGGGGCTACCCTCTAGCATTTGAATGGTACACTTTGAAGTTTGACCAAATTTTAGGTAAATTTGCCATTATATTCATCCAAATATGGACAAAAATAAAATTTCAAATGTTACTTTTATAAAAACATCTCTTGATTTCAAAACAATAATGAGACATAAAAAAGACATACATCGTTAAGAGATGTGATTCAGTCTTAAAACACATGGAAAACATGTTTCAGAAAGACAAGGTTAAAAAAATAAAAAGTTCAATAATAAAAAGAGTTAACAATGCAATATTCCTTCTATTTCTATATTAGCTCTCTTTAACCAAAACATATATGGCTTGACATCTTGGCTTTCTATTAATCATTCAAGAGCTTTATAAAGATTGCCAATATGGAGACTAGAAGTTTATATAAAACTCATCAACATGGCATACAATCCTTGCACGGATGATGTAAGTGATGTTACCATGGACTTAAATGTATGAATAGCCTCTTTAATTCTTAAGCAGTAAGATTGGTAAATGACTTGACTGTGAATTGGAGATACTTCCATCTTAGTCCCTCTTTTAGCATCATTATAGTAGTCCATCTTTGTACAGCTGTGCAGGATTTTTTTCATATCTGGGAAGCTTTTGCGGCAACTCAATCATTTTGTCATTGCTCTGGTGCCTAAATCCACTAATGCATCTTCTCCCAGTGACTTCAGAATGATTTCCTACTGCAATGTGGTCTATAAGGTGATATCAAAAATTCTTGCTGCTAGACTGGCTGATGCCCTTTCTGGTATTATCAGCCCGCTTCAGAATGCCTTCCTAGGTGACCACCTTATGGCTGATAATATTCATCTTGCTCAGGAACCTATTTGTCATTATGAAAAGAAAAGAGCTTCCCTGAGATGCCTTATACAAATTGATTTTCGAAAGGCTTTTGACTCTATTCAGTGGCCATTCATATGGCATCTCTTCCTCCTTTTTGGCTTCCCTGCTCGGTTTGTTCACCTAGTCATGACATGTGTTGAAACTGCTTTCTACTTGGTTGCTATTAATGGTGCTCTTTATGGGTTTTTCCCTGGGCGTTATGGTGTGCGGCAAGGTGACCCACTATCACCATATCTTTTCATTTCCTACATGGAGTACTTCTCCAGGATGCTTGCCTTAGCATCGCAAAGCCTTGAGTTTTGTTTTCACCCAAAGTGTGCTCCCCTTGATATCTCTCACTTAGCTTTTGCCAATGATGTTCTTCTTATCTATTGAGGAGATAGATCCTCCGTGCATGTTCTCTTACAGCAAATGCAGATTTTTAGGCAAACTTCTGGGCTGAATGTGAATGTAGGCAAGTGCTCAATTTACTTTGGTGGTGTTAAAGAGAACTTGAAGCAAGTCATCCTTCAGGACACTGGGTTCAAACAAGGTTCATTCCCTTTCAGGTATCTTGGTGTCCCTCTCAGCCCTCACAGACTCCTAACAAGTCAATTTGCTCCTCTCTTTCACAAAATGGAAGGCATTATCCAAGGTTGGATAGGGAAACATCTTTCATATGCTGGTCAATTGGAGCTCATCCAGTCTGTCTTATACGGTATGGTTCAGTTTTGGCTTAGTATTTTCCCCATGTCGCGTGCTGTTCTGCAGCAAATTACTTCCCTTTGTCGGAACTTTTTATGGACTAGTGATATTTTGCGAAGTAAATCTGCTTTAATGGCTTGGAAATTTGTTTGTCTACCCAAAAAAAAGGGAGGTTTGGGTCTACCTGACCTCAAGGCTCGCAATTCCAGCTTCATTGCCAAGCAATTATGGAGCATCCACTTGCAAACTGATTCTATTTGGATCTGGTGGATTCATCACTTCTACTTACAAACTCATACCATTTGGGATACTCCAACTAAGAAAACTTCATCGCCGCTGTGGAAGTCCATCATTAATTTAAAAAATCAGCTTCTTGAAGATTGTGGGGGTCACCTGGTAGTAATTGCTCTAATGTGAAGCTGGGAGCAGGATGCTGGTTGTTTCTCCTCAAATGCATATGCCTTCCTCAGGTTTAAAAGGCATATTGTCCCTTGGGCAAGTGTGGTTTGGGAGCTTTAGTCCCTACCTCGTTACATATTTATCCTTTGGCTGGCAATGTTAGAGAAGCTCAGAACAAGAGACAGGATATGATTCCTTTCTCTTGACACTTCTTGTATTTTCTGTCAACAGGAAGAAGAGAATCATAGCCACATTTTCTTTGCTTGCAGTTGGTCGTCCCTCTTATGGAATAAAATTAAGTCCTGGCTCTACATCATTAGACGTATGTCGACTCTGAGGAGTGCTGTTAGAGGGCTTCATACAACTGGGAAGAGCCTTGAGTCTAAAATGATAAAAGTCTCTCTCAGTCTCACTGTCTACTTGATATGGGGAAGAGAAATAAGCAGCTTTTTATGGTAGTAGCCATTCGACTGATGTGGTGCTTCGTAAATTCCAAGTCTTATTTTATATAGTGCTTCACTTTCATGACCCGAACCGCTCCCTTATACATGTTGGGTAATGTTGAATCCTGATACTTTTTGTCGTGCTGCTATTGATCTGCTGCAGATGTGAGGTGGGCCTAGTCTTCTTGCGTTACCTTGTATTGTCATGACAGCTGCTGCCTGGTGGATCATGCTTCACAATTGTGATCTGTCCACTTATTATTCCTTACTTTGGGATGCTTCTTTGCCTAGTTCCAGCTTCTTCTTGTGTAATTAGGCTTCCCAATGCTTTGATTGGTTTGTTGGTTGCTCTATGGTCTTGATTTTATGGTTAGTTGTTTGCTGTTGTTTGATGCTATTCTTTGGCCTGGGATGCTGGTTGGGTTAATTTTGACACCTGCAAACCTTGTTAGGTTTCTTTCTTAACCGTTGCTACTCACTTGTTTTGAGCCTTGCATGGCTAGTCTTTTATGGGAGCATGTCCCCCTTTTGTTATTATGATGGGAGTCTTTTCCCTCTTCTGCTCTTGTATATCTTGTACATGTTTATGAACTTGCTGGTTAACCAGCATGGTTACTTTTGATCTTAATACATACTTACATTTTGATTAAAAAAAAAAGACTCAAGTGGAAGAAGAATCGTATTTGCCTTATAAAAACCTTTCAAGAGAAAACAGTACAGTGTATAGCCTTCTTTCCTAGTGAATGAACATCACACAAATAATTAGTTATGGCCAGAACCTTTTCAAACATGATACTAGATTTAGAAGTCAATGTTGTATGGTCTTTCGAGTTGTGACTGAAGGCAAATAATGTCATACTAGTTTCATGTGCATAATACCTCATTGCAAGAACAGTATTATGAAAATCACCTAAAATTGACTTTACTTTAAGAATGGCAATGTAACATTCATTAGTTGTAAAATACAAGCTATTGAAGCAGTTTTCATATTATAATAGAATGGTAGGAAATCTCTAACTTTATCAAAACTTTCAAGTAAGTTTTCTTTCATATCCTACCTTTTTGGATAAATCATTCCTAACATCCAAAAAATCACATTTCTTGATGATTCAAATTCCAAAATTATCATGCAAGTGTTTAGAATATTTGATACCATTTATCTAGCTTCTTAGAGAAATAAGCTACCTTATTATATAATCGTGGAATTCTTAAAGTTTTGGTTGAAGTATCTCTAATTGTATTGGCATTTGGGAACAGCTGCAACACTTGGGCCCAACCATGTAATGCACTGGTTCCAACATGATTCAGAGTTAGGGTCTTTTACAAAGATAGAAAAATATGATTGGGTTCTAGTTAGGGTAGATTAAAGTTAATGCTCCAGATCGGCAATGATCTAAGAAAGTTCCTTATTCATATCCTAGCTTTATGCTTATCTGAGCTTAGAAATAGTGATCAATAGAGTCTTATCATCATGACAACAAATGTAAGAGATAAATCATTAGCCCTGATACATGGCTTTATTAATTTTTAAAAGCAAATTGCTCCGCAAAGCATCAAGATCCTTCCATGTTGCTTTATTTTTGTTGCAGCTTCTTGAGCCTTATCATATATTATAACTTTGTTAGAGTGGATTCTTGAGCTTGAATTTCAAATGATGCCCAAGCTTTCTTCGAATTACAAGTTGCTTCGACAATAACTGATTTTGTAGATGTAAAATAAGATTATATCTTCCTTGATTAGCTCGATAAAAAGAAAAGCAGAGGCAAACTCATACTGGTTTAGAACATTAAAGAAACTCTCAAGTGCATATTTAACAGCTGGTAAGGTGAACAGTAATAAAACATGGATTTTTTGCACTTAAGATGTAAATAAACTCAAGTTATCTACCAATTTCATGCCCCTAATTGCTTCATTTCCTCATATCCATTCTTTTTCTCCAGTTAACCCTAAAGCAGCTTTAAGCATCTAAGTAAGGTGGAATGGAGCAATCAATGTGTACTACAACCTCACCATAAAATTCACATGAATATTCCCTAAATATCTATCTAGAATATGGCCCATATTACTCATAGTCGCAATGCTTTTAGAGCACCACCTCAATTTTAAGCTAAAAGATTGGAACCCTACATTAGCACACCAAAGTTCTTAATGAAGCAATTGTTTTGGGACCTCTTTCATTAGATTAAGAAAAACCTTACACTTGATATAATAAGTTTAGTCTTTTCGTTCTTTTCTTTCTAAGTTCATGTTGTAGACTTTAAAAAAGAATTGGATTCTAGGGGACCTATAATTCACCTACAAATTAAACTTGGCATACATGCCAACATATAATGATGCATTCTAAATATTGGATATGGAGTGGTGATAGTACAAGGAGAAACCTTAATGGAAGGTTTTAACCATTACGTGCATAAGGGTAAGTTTACTACCTTATCACAAAAGGTCTCTTGTTGCTCAGTGATCCACCTTTAGAGGTTAATATGAGGTCTACTATGTATCGAAAAGCATAGGTCATGACTGTGTCATATTGGCATACTAACCACATTTCAAGTTAACAATCAAACAAAAGTTGGTGGTTTTATAAGTTTTTCTAAAGCCGATGGCCATTAAGGTACTGCTACATGCCTACATAACCTAAAGCAAATGTGTGTGCTCTTATATGGTGTTGTGTATGTGTGAAGTCATGAATCTATATCAAGTATAAAAATGATAAAATAAAGATTGAATGCTAGGTTAAGAAAATGACATGCAAATTAAAGTAAATTAAACAACATCCACAACAAGCACATTAATTATAAAAGATCAAAAGTCAAATATTATTCCTAGAATTCCCAAGTGTAGTCATTATTTTATTGCACTTGACATCGCAATGAATCTAAAAAAAGTATATAATATTTTAAAAATGGGTAAAAAAGAAAGAAAAAAAAGTTGACACCTAGTATCATGGTTACTAAAACACCTTAACTTGTTCTTGGAGTTCTAAGGCAAATGACTTGTTATGCTAAAGAGAAGATATTATCACCCTAAAACATTTTATCTAAGGTAAGCTACATTATTACTTGTTTTATATTCTCAATGGTTTGTTGTGTCTAATCTACCATTGGTTTATCTACATAATGTGAATGGATCTACTGTAATAAGTTAAATCCAAGGTGAGAAAAAAAAAGGAATAATCACCAATTTGCATATCCATTTTAAAGTTTTAGTTATTTTTGTCACTCGTAATTTTGTTTGGTGAATCGATATTTCTATACTTAATTACTCTTGTACCTCTGTCCTTAAATATCCAAGTAATAACCATTTTGAGTTGATTTACTTGGGGTAAGATCTAGTGGCATCGACATTCAAAAATTCCTAAGGAAATAATACTCTTGATTAACACTCAGGTGTCATCAGTAAATATTAGATTGAAAAGGAGATTAATAATGTCGTTTAACATATAGGTTTCATCTATGAATATTAGAATAAAAAATAAGATTAATACTTTAGTTTAACACTTAGGTGTCATTAGTGAGTATCAGACTAAAAAGAAATTAATACTCTTGTTTAACTGATGAATATTAAACTAAACAAATTTAAATGAAGGCATTTTTCAAAAAAAATGAGTCAAAGGAGTTATTCCCCATTAATATTCAAAGTAAAAGCTCACTATTAGTCTAGTTAGCTCAAATATTATATGTGAGTAACATAATGTTTATTTTTTATGCTATTTTAACACATGAAATTTTTTTTAATAAGATTTTGGAATGTCAACATTTCAAATGCCTTTTAATGTGGACCAAAACCTTAATGGGTTTTATAAATAAGTTATAAAATCCAATACAAATGTATGTATGATTGTGAACACAATTATTTTATAATTAATCAAATTCATGTATAAATAACATCAATGAATGACCAAGAACATTAAAAATAAGTAAGATGCAAACTATGAAGTTTTTATCCTAGGTGCACAAAAACCAAAGACTTTAAAACACATTGAATACATTTGCAATGCATGTTTATCCATAAAAAAAACTTCATGTTGAGAGATTAAACATGTAAAAATTCAAGTGTCCACAAACATACGGAATCAATCTCAACATTGTCTAAACCTAAAAATCGTATCACAATATTCATCCAAATCAATCATAATAATAATTCATAATATGTCTAAGGTTTCAAATGTACATTCTAAGTGGACAAGGTGGACTAGAAAAGGCTGAAACAACAGGTAAAAATGGTGAAATAATATTGAACAGTGCTGAAAATATTGGCAGCAATGGCTTAAGTTGCATCGCTTTATTTGACTAAATAATTTAGAATGGGAGAGAGTGGTCTGCTCTATAGGATGAACCATTTCCCCTTCTTTTCAATGATAGTGGTTGTGTAAGTCACCTCTCACCGATGAAAGAGATCAGTCCATTCAAAATTTAGCCCTTTTTGGCCCCTGATGTTGTTTTTTTCTGGACAACCTGGCTTTCAACATGTTGTTTGGCTTATTGATGGGTAGAGGTGGGAGTTTTTATGTTCGTAGGCTAAACCACTTTCCCTTCTTTATAATAGTTGTAAAGGTTTAGTTCATCTCTCGCTGATGAGGGAGATTTAAAGTTGGGTTTGGTGCTAGATTTTTCCCTTTTTAGTGTTGTTTGGTTTTTTCTCTCTCTCTTGGTTTCTCTTAGATTTGATTTTTCCCCTTTTTAGTTTGGTTTGGTTTTTATTCTTTCTCTCTTGGTTTCTCTTGGATTTATGATCACCATAAGTGGTTATGTTGTAAGGATGTTGTAGGGAAGCTTGTGGTGGTTGGAATGGTGGTGTGGGTGGCCGGAATCTAGCAAGGGAGGTAGAGAGGTGGCTACTAGGGGTGAGCAAAAAAACTGAAAAACCGATTAAACCGAGAAAACTGGAAAAAAAATAACTGAAAAAACTAAACCGTGAAAAAAAAAAATTAAACCGATTAGAATTTTAAAAAAACCAACCGGTTCGGTTTTGTTTCGGTTTTATAAGCCTGAAACCAAAAAAATCAAACCAAATCGAATTGAACCCAAACCGAAAAAACCAAGTCAAACCGAGCCAAACCAAAAAACCAAGTCAAACCGAAAAAACCGAGCCAAACAAAAAAAACCAGTTTTTGTTCCAAAATAACCGAACCGGACCGAAACTAGTCGGTTTGAACCGGTTTCAGTTCGGTTTCAGTTTTTTTGAAAAAAAACCGGTTTGGTTACTTTTTTTATAAAAACCGAACCGAACCGAAAATGATCACCCCTAGTGGCTACGTTCTTGGTTTCGTTTTTGGTTTGGGTGTGAGATGAGATGATCGGGTTTTTCTAATATTTTTTTCATGGTATCAACTTATTTTCTCTCTCTTTTATTTTCACCCCTCCATTTTTTTTGTCAACGGTGGCTAAGGTTTTGGTGGATGAGGAGAGAATCTTTTTTTTTCTACTCTTTCTTTTTTCTCTCTCTATATAGTGGCTTGGGTTTCCTACCCATCTCTCCCTCTTTCATCTCTTTTCTATTCACTCTTATTTATAGGCCTCACTAAGAAATATCTCATATCCTAAGTATATCCTAAAAATATCCTTATGCTATTTTTATTTTTTTATCCTTTATTTTTCTTGTTTTGCACTTTAGATCACTTGTTCATTTTGCTTCTTATTTTGATTTTTTATTTTTTTTTTGTTTTGTATTTTGGTTTTTTTCAAAAAGAAAAGTTAATGTCAATTCAATAATAAAAGTAATCAAGATTTACAAAAGAAACACAAATACATCAAAAAAAACAATTTTTTTTTATTTTTTGCAAATGCGTTGAGATTTTTTAAAATATTATTAGAAGACATCAATAAAAAGAAAATAATTAAAAATCACAAAATAGGCGTGTGAATGGTCGAGATGCATTGAAAACACATTTTTTTTTAATTTCTTTGTTTTTTTTATTTTTGGAAAATATTTTGGAATTGGAGGTCAAATTTTTTATTTTGACACATTTTATGATGTGTATAGTTCAATCAAAAGTGCAATAGCACTATGAAAAGCTCTGGACAAAAAGTATAGAGTTGAAGATGTTGGCGTGAAAAATATTTCAGACTTTAAGATGACCAATTCAACGGCCATTTTAAACCAAATACAAGAATTTTAGCTCATCTTACATCATATTCATGTTGAAGGTATGTCTCTAAGTGAATCATTTCATGTGGCTTTAATTATTGAAAAATCACAACCATAATAGAAAGATTTTAAATACTACCTCAAGTTTAAGTTCCAAGGAAATGGGAGTTAAAGACCTAATTTTGAGATAAAGGATAGAAGATCATAATAAGTTATCTAAAAGAAGAGCCAAACTCTTCTAGAATGGCCTCCAAGGCAAACATAATGGAATAGGTGGTGAAAACCCACTACCAAAACAAAAAATTATTATGAAAAGGGAGGGGATTGCCAAGAAGTTCAATGGAAAATATTTCATTTATAATAAGATTGGACACCAAACCAAGGATTATATTAATAAGGATCGGAAAAGAAATTCTGAGAAGAGGATCTCTCAAGCTAATGTCACCAAGGTTGATCAGATTCTTTATCATTGTTTTCAAAGTTAACTTGATCAATAATCCTGAGCAATGGTGGGTTTATAGTAGTATAACTATATATGTGTGCACCAAAAAAAGAATATTTTTTACTTACAAATAAGTGGATGGTGAGTCCTTATACATGGAAAACTCAGCAACCTCCAATTTACTAAGTGTTAGTAAGGTCATACTTGTCATACCAGATATAATGGCGACCAAAAGCCCTCTTTCTTGAAAGGGAAAAATCTTCTTTTATGTTGAGGGTGAAAGGTCTTATATTAAGAAGGAGTCGCCACCTATTATAATGGAATAGGTGGTGAAAAACCATAACCAAAAAAAAAAAACTTCTTATGAAAAGGGAGGGGATTGCCAAGAAGTTCAATGGAAAATTTTTCATTTGTAATAAGATTGGACACCAAACCAAGGATTATATTAATAAGGATCGGAAAAGAAATTCTGAGAAAAGGATCTCTCAAGCCAGTGTCACCAAGGTTGATCAGATTCTTTATCATTGTTTTCAAAGTTAACTTGATCAAGAATTCTGAGCAATGGTGGGTTATACTAGTATAATTATATATGTGTGCACCAAAAAAAGAATATTTTTTACTTACAAATAAGTGGATGGTGAGTCTTTATACATGGAAAACTCAGCAACCTCCAATATACTAAGTGTTAGAAAGGTCATACTTGTCATACCAGATATAATGGCGACCAAAAGCCCTCTTTCTTGAAAGGGGAGAGTCTTCTTTCATGTTGAGGGTGAAAGGTCTTACATTAAGAAGGAGTCGCCACCTAATATAATGGAATAGGTGGTGAAAACCCATAACCAAAAAAAAAAACTTCTTATGAAAAAGGGAGGGGATTGCTAAGAAGTTCAATAGAAAATATTTTATTTGTAATAAGATTGGATACCAAACCAAGGATTATATTAATAAGGATCGGAAAAGAAATTTTGAGAAGAGGATCTCTCAAGCCAATGTTACCAAGGTTGATCAGATTCTTTATCATTGTTTTCAAAGTTAATTTGATCAATAATCCTGAGCAATGGTGGGTTTATACTAGTATAATTATATATGTGTGCACCAAAAAAAGAATATTTTTTACTTACAAATAAGTGGATGGTAAGTCCTTATACATGGAAAACTCAGCAACCTCCAATATACTAAGTGTTAGAAAGGTCATACTTGTCATACCAGATATAATGGCGACCAAAAGCCCTCTTTCTTGAAAGGGGAAAGTCTTCTTTTATGTTGAGGGTGAAAGGTCTTATATTAAAAAGGAGTCGCCACCTAATATTATGATCACTAGGAAACCTTAATTGGCCTATGGAGTTTTAAGGTAAATGACTAGTTATACTAAAGGAAAGATATAATCACCCTAAAGCATCTTACCTAAGATAAATTATATTGTTACTTGTCTTTTATTCTAATAGTTTATGCATAATCTACCAATAGTCTATCTACATGGGTATAAATGAATTTACTACAATGAGTTAAATCGTAAGAGGACAAGTGGATTCAAGTTTATCCATTATAAAGTCCATGTCACCTTTTCCACTCCTAATTTCTTGGTGAATTAACATTTATACATCCATTTATTCTTGATCACAACCTGTGACTATTAATATTCCATCAAGCCATGTCAATAAATAGTTAGGTGGGTCTATGTTAGGCTCATTAAACCCAGCTTGGATTCAAGGATGAGTTGTCGCTAAATATTTTGTTTATGCAATAAAGACCTATGGATAACAGCGTATTCAGGTTCATTTACCCTATAGTACCAAGGTTCACTTGTAATATTTGTTGAATGAATATTGTATGCCCCAATCTTATCCCAGCAATTACCTCTAATGGGTTTTTCTACTTGGAAGTAGTATATAGTGACATACAGGTTCCTTTTGGATTTAATCTTGACACTGACCTTTTTAAGATTCATTTGTCATATGGTGTGCTATTTAACAATCACCTTTTCATATTTCAGTTTTTGTTTTCTTATTGCTCCTCATCAATGTTAGTTCACAACGATGTTATGACTCGTGTTGCACATTCATAAAAATTGGACAACTTATCACATTTTATTATTCTTATTGTTATTAATTGTTAACATGCATATTAAGAACTTAATAAAGAGGCTAATACTCCTAATTGTTTGGTGAATAATGGATTTAGACATTTCTAAAACTTATTTTATTATTTGAAATCAAAAGGATGGACTAATCCTCTTAATATCCAAGGTAATAGCACATATTAAGTCTATTTACTCCAAATACCAAAAGTGAATAATAAAACATTTTGGACATGATTTTTTTTCTTTTAATTAAAAAAGAAATGGGTTTTGAAAGACTTAGAATGCTAGTCCATGGGCTTTTAATGTGGACTGAATCTCAAATGAGTTTTATAAACAAGTTATAAGAACACTACGAAAACATGCAACGTGATAAATATTTTTTTTGTATTTCTTTTTTTTCTTAGAAATGAGAACATGAAAATAAAATTTAATTACAAGACTTACATGCACACTAACTAAACACACACACACTTTGTTTTGAGAGATTTAACAAAAATGCATGGAATTTGAAATATTTTTTCAATGTTTGGTCATTTTACCTGAATGTTGTGGTTTTTCCCTCTCTTTTTTTCTTTCTTTTATTTCTCTCCTCGCTACCCACTACCATTTGGACAAAGATGGTTTGAACTCAAATTTCCCTTACCCACTATCTCTTTCTCAATACTGCAATAATTTAAAATGTTTTAAACTTATAGTATTTTTGTTTTTCTTTTGCTGTACATTAAAATGTTCGAAATTCAATTTTTCCTCCACTCTAGAAACATAATAACAAAAATATAATTTATTTGTAATTACTTTGTGAATAATAATTGAAAGTTAAGTAAAATTGCGATTTTATTTTTTTGTCTTAGTCATGAATCATATATTAACTTTTAAAATAATTGTTATTGAACCATTTCTACTGCCATTAGAAGCACAATGCGCCCGTTTTTTTATTACAGAATGAAGACTGTTTTGGCATCTGCAGATCTTTTCTATGCCTCCAGACCTAGTATTAGAAGTAAAGAAGTAAAACTGAACCGACTTCGGTTGTAACCTTCTAATTTAAAGAGGTGCTGGTCGATATCATCGATGTACATGAGGAATTATTTGACTTCCTCGAACACATCTTACAACAAACAAACAAGCTTTCGCTAGGAATTGGCGAAACTTGAGAATTAGAAAATCCATATACTTTTGCGCCAATCTCCACACCATTGATCTGAAACAATGTGTGAAGAGGTTCGCAGAACTTCACATTTGTAGGCTAATTTCTGCTCACTGTAAACCAACAGACAGCAGATACACAGTAAGTATGCATTCAGCCATATGAAGATGGATTGAGTTGATGAAATCCCTGCCACAACATTCAGGACTTCTTGCACAGTAGTCGTTTCTAATTTGCAACACCCTACTCTTCACACAGATGTGTGAGCATTAGATTGCATGCATGCCACTACTGCCAGCACATCATGTTTCAATCAGATGGCACCCAGTGCCGATTAGTCAACTTCAATTGGTCAAGTTGTCAATCATTCTTCATTCCATCCATCTCTTTTCACTCTAACTCTTTCACCATTGAAGTGGATATACTTCCATTTACACAGGTACCTTTCAAGAACCAATTCCCGCTTCTCTTCTTGGCCTAATTTCTTGAAGGCACGTGCCACTCTCCAAACAGTATCTTCATCTGGTCTTACACCCAACTCCTCCATGTCAGCGAACACCTGAGTTTCTCGTAAAAAGAAATTCAAGCTTTAATACCATACCTATAACTCTCAAATTAAGCATTATTCAGATTTCACGTTTTCCAATCAAATAATTGAAAGAAAAGATGGGAACGGTTTACCAGTACCTCTATTATCTCATCTTGCATGTTATGATGATCATACAGAGAAATCATCCTTGAAAATAAGCGCTTCGACATAGAGCGAGTATGTACATGTATAATCATGTTCCATAATGATTTAGCCTCATCTACCCTGTCATCCTTATCGAATGCCAGTAGAAGGGTGTCATATGTTCCCAGAGTTGCTCCTTGACCTTTGCTCAACATCCACTTTGCCACCTGAGTACAAAATAGACTTACTACAGGCTAATAGAATTGTAAAATATTCACTCCAGCAACAATAATTATTTACACAAATAAGCTAGAAATATCACAATAAACTGTACTCATTAACATCATGACAGAACATCCATCAGGAAAGAAAGTAAAGAAAGAAAGAACAAGAAAACACCACAGAAGACAAAGAAACCCACTAGCACTGAAAGTGCTTCACATATTTGTTCGGTCAACTTCTCACAGTTTAGCCTACAGAACAATACGACAAAACAGTTCTGTGAGAAAGAATTCTTATTGCACATGGTTTAATCCTTCCAAGAGACTCCTTTAATTGAACTAATGTTCATCAACATATGAACTCAAAATAACTCGTCAGAGATTAGGATTTGACCAGATGCAGAGCTATTAAGTTTCACCACATGATGATGCCATATGGTGATGTTCAATTATAAATAATGCAACAGTTGATGTAAACAATCAATATCATTTTATCTTCAATAACATCAATTAGAATGGTTCCTATATATTCAGGCATGAGGTTGACATCAAAACAAAATTTTGAACATGGCATACTTGAATTACACGCGTCCATTGCCTCCTCTGCTGCAATATTTTTAAAGCTTTCGCTGCTGCAATCAATGGAAACTCTGTCTCCCAGGCTGTCCATTTATCTAATGCTCCATAAACAGCCTCTTTCTCGTTAGGAAGTTCAGAAACCTGCCATTTCAAACCAAACAAGAAAATTACATTTCAAACAGAGAACATTGCACTTTTTATTATTAATTTTCATAAAGCACTTTTTATTACTAAACTTCATTGTTGTAAATATATGTTTAAGGTTGCCATAAACTTCAAAACAGTTCTCTGCTAGGCAAAATACTACGCTTGAAGAAACTTACAATTCTAACAAGATTCAGTGCCTTTTGCCCAGATCCAGCTGAATCTCTTTTCTGCCATAAGTGGTGCTCCTTCTTTCCTGATTTCTTTACAACCTTCCTGCATTACACCAGTATGTCTAAGCAAAACATTTGTGACAAGTAAAACAATGAATATAGCAGGTGTTCTCTTGTCTAATGATCAAGGACAACCAATTTAGTAAACCACTCAAAATTGATTATCAAAAATTACAGAGAAAGGAAAATCACCTATTCTCATCAGCTCTGGAATTCAGTTTTAGTTGTTTTTTAGAGCATTTGACACAAAGAGCACTTGTTACCTGTGTATAAAACAAAAAAGATTCAGTGAAAGATAGACTCTCTAAAATACTTGCAAAGAAATGCAATAACAAGAAAGGGGGATTGATTTTTCTTTCTTGCCTTTGGTTCGAGGCTAGTAAGCCTTGCTGTCCTTAGGAAGAATGAAATTTTGACACTAGGAAATAAAAATCCAGAGGATAGAGCTACTTCATTCATCATAATCTACACCATAAATAACTTGTAAGAAGATATCTCAAAGAAAAAAAAGCACAAAGGCCATACCTAATGAAAAAACAACAAATGGTGACCTAGAAATGGTAACCTTGTCAATTGCAGAAGCAATCATTAGTACTGTGAAGAAATTGGGGAAGAAGAAGATGCTTTTGAATCTGAGCGAGCGTTGCCTTGCCTGATATGATGGGCACGCTTTATATTTAATGAAACATGATAGCTAATGCATTTAGTTATTTTCTTGCATTGCAACATGATAGCCAGTTGTAGGCATACAGAAACCACATTTAGTTACTTTCCTTCCCTTATTCTCCTTGACTGTGATGTTGTCATTATAGGCCAATCAAGCTTGACTTTGGTGATTCTCTGCTGGAAACGCTACTACTTGCAACCATTTCAATAGGGCCTATCCAAACCTAGACACCTGAAACAGGAGATCTGTACTGAGCCTGAATTTCAGTTTTCATAGTATGTGTTCTGGGGACTGTGTTAGCTTTTTGAGATGGGAAACATTTTGCAGACTCAAGAGTGGGAGAGAGTGAGGAGACAGGCAAGTAGCAACTCATTGCCTCCTACATTCAAAAGCATTACTATCCTCTTACGACCTTCACTCAGAAAAGCAGAAACAGGTTCACATAAGGTGAGAACATCCACTGACCGAATCACCCTTTTCAATATGTACTGTGAGAGTTGATTACTGACTACTAATATTGACATGATAACAGATGATATCATAGTTGTCAGCAATAAGCAACAAAAAGTCAATAATAAGATTACAAGTTCGATATTCATTATGCTATCAAACTTTTCATCCAAGAAAAGAATTACAAAATAAGGCCAGGTTAATATTGGCTTCAACATGATGCTTTCTACAAGTTTCTAGAAGTCAACCTATAACAGCCCATCTTGGTATACATCCGACACAGTAGTTTGATTAGATGGGTGGTGTGCACAACATATGAATCGAACAATGTCAATTGTAAGAGTCGCTCTCGGCGACCCCAAAATAAACTTCTTGGCATACCACACTTGATACCAATTCTGGCTCCCAAACCTTACATGCATCAGCAAAAACCTGAACTGGTTTTCCATTTCTGGAGTGATTCAAAGCAAAAAAAAATGACTAGTAGATGTCATACAGAAGTACAGCTTCGATAATATCTGAAATCCTTCAGTCCTGAACATACTTGGGTTCAACATCTAGTACGTCTTTTTTGCTTTGAAACTCAGGAACGCAAACCAAATCTTGCAGTAACCTAACAAAGTCCCTTCCGATCTTCATACACAAATCAAATTGCTGACTCAACAACTTGACACAAAACACAATCTCTAAATTTTTTTAAAGACTCCATCTTCTATAATTTGATACCCTACAATGATCAGCTAACAACCAAAGATAAACATACAATGCACTTCTGAAAGCCAGTGGCTCTTCTTTCCCTAAACAATTACATATCCTTAAAAAAATAGCGCTAAACTTGAAACACAACCACAAATTCCCATCATTAAAATCCCCAGTAACAATATTCCTTGACAAGCCATCAAAACCAACTCCTAAAACATCAATTATTTCTTTTACAGCACAAATCAACAGATCCTTAGCCAAATCAACAGACTTGCCATACAAGTCATAACAATTTCGACAATAAAATTAACAAACAAGGCATACCCATCAGTAACAACAGTATGTAGATGCTTGATATGATCCTTGGCTAAATGGGGTTCAGTTAACTTAAAACCCTATAAAGAATGGCAAGATTGAGCCTTCAGTGCTGATCTTGCGAGGTTGGTATTATAATTAAAGGAAATGTGGGACTTAGTGTAGGTTCAAGCTCATCATAAGGCTTGCGTAAGAGAGAGTCGGGGCTCTCTCTCATCCTCAAGGGCACAACTGATTTAAGCAGCTTTGAAGCCATGCAAAGAGCAAAAAAGATGAAACAACAGATAAAAGGTGAAAGGTAAGATGGTATGTACCTTATACTGCCTCAAATATCCCATAAACAGCACCTGAACAGAAAGCAAACGATAATTGTGTAAATTATAGAAATTGAGAATAATAATTTAGAAAACAACAACAACCCAATAACAAGAAAACCATAGCAATAAAGAAAAATGTTTTCTTTTTATAAGGAAATTTAGCATGAGAGAACTTACCCTCCAACATTAACGCAGAGCTCAAACAGCAAGTCAGGAACTAGCCATCTATGACTATCCCCTCGCTCCTTCGATTTTTTAAGGATGATTTTGTTAGCTTTATTGTTGTGGATTGGAGCTGGCCTTCGGAATAAAAGCACCTACAAGATTTTCTTGTTTTGTAGGTGGGCTTTGGGTCTTTATATTTGTTAAAGCTGATTTTTGCTTTGGGTTTCTCTTTAGGCTTCATTTGAATGCCTTTACCAAGGCTTCAAGCCCCATTATCTTCTCTTCTCAAAAAACAGGAGCCTGATTACTCTACGGCGTAAAGGGTATTAGCATTGCTTGCTTCTTGTCGAGGGGGGAGGAAAAATAAAATTGGGTGGCCACTTCTTGTGACGCATTTTTTCTTCTCTTTTTTTTTTATTTTTATTTTTTAAAATTTAAAAAAAATATTATTTTAATACATTTCCGAGTTAAAAATATTTAAAAAAATAATTGTTACTACACTCTCAAACATACCAATATTTTATCTACATTAGTAACAATGATCCAAGTAATCAATCATATTCATCTACCACTCTAGTTATCTATATATATTACATCTTGCATTTTTTTTTTAATGTTATCCTTGCTTATTAGACTATTTTATCATTTACATCTTTGATAATTGCTAGATGACCAACATTTCTAATCAAGCGACCAACCTTTAAGTGAGAATGGAGTCCATAAAAACTTTATAAATAAAGCAGTCTAATGATAATGAACAATTCAATAACCGTTAGTACATTAAAAGACCAGTTCACTATAGAAATCACCAAAATAATCACAATTAATGTTACCATGACTATGATGACTCTAATAAAAATGAACATTCAAACAATAACAGTTAGAAACCAATTCACCATAGAAATCTCTAACATAATCACAACCAAGATCATCACGACTATGATGACCCTAATGATCGAATCATAAGAATATTAAAATAGAGACCCTAACTTTTGATGGTCATCTTAATCTGTAGATCTTCACTAGGTGAATCCATAACATGGATCACTCTTTTATTGGTATGATTTGTTTGAAAATTAAAAAGTGAGGTTTGCAAAAATCAAACTTAATAATAATGCTTAATTTTATTGGAAAAGTGTTGAAGAATATTTGGTTATAAGAGGTGAATCCCTTATTACCAATTCAGTTGAGATGAAATAGAAGTTACATGTCAACTAACTAAATATAAACAAAAAAAGTTGGTCTTTATATTATGTTTTATATACCCAATTGCCTTTTGGTAAGATGTAAATATGAATTTTATGTTTGGGCTTCCATGTACTTTAAAGAAACATGATTCTATATTATCTATTTTTAAATGTAAATATTGACCGGTTCACCATGTACTTTAAAGAAACATGAACAACCTTCTAATATGAATAGTGCGTAATCATAATAGAAATTAGGATTTGATTCTTTTTTTAGTCTAATTTTCAATCCCTAATTTCCCTCTTTTTTTTCATCTCCTTTCATGATTCTTAATTTTATTTATCTTTAAATCTTGTTCCACATCATTTAATTTCCATTAAGCAAGTCATTTAGTACATATATGATATATCCCAAGTAAAATCATCTTTGTTTCTCATTTCATTTATTTAAATTTGGTAAATTTACATACCATATACTCTCTAAAAATAGAAGTGTTGTGCGTGTCTTCTAACTCCCACACAATTTGGAGATGTTAATTGAAAAAACACATAAGAGAACAATCTCTCCATACCGTAAATTACCACTTTCACACCTTCACACCATGTTCCAAAAATGAGGAGTCTCCAATCAGTTATCCATCAAAGACACCCAATTAATGTTCATGTCTTGATTCATCACCATGTTTGATAGAAAAATAATGCTAAGTTTCTTGCAAGGGAATATTTAATGTATTGTATTGGCCAACTTGAATACTACACAAAACCAATTTTTCAATTGAAGTTACATACATTTCTTAGAATATCATCAAATTATTGGCTTCCATTACACCCCAAGTTGAATCTCTGGCCATCAAATTATTATCGTATCTCTAAGCGAGGTGTTATCTCTATAGTCGGCGGCCCATAACATTTCATGATGACTTGTAAGGCCCTTCATATTGATTAATCTTCCACTCGGGATTTTTCATTAATCTTATAGTTTGCACATTGTGACTACATTACTACAACCCATTTAATTAATTTAATTGCCTATGCTAACCATCTAGTAGTAGGGAAGAGTTTGGAATTAAAAGGTTTGCTCTCCCTGTGGTTGTTAATATGATGGTCACTGGAAGTTTACATCGTCATTAACTTCAGGGCTCGTAGGATTAGTCGAGATGTGCGCAAGCTGGCCCGAACACCCACGTAAATTAAAAAAAAACATATATATATAATTGCCTATGGTTTTGATTTAAAACTCAGATTGTTAAAAGAGTCGGTTGGTTTATTTTAGAGTCCGTTTGTTTTCACGTTTCAGAAATGTTTTTGAAAAAAATTTATTTATTAATGTTTTTTTATTTTAAATTAATTTTTTTTTAGTGTTGTTATATTCTTTTGATGTATTGATATCAAAAATAATTTTAAAAAAAATAATTTTAAAGAACAATATTCTAACGATCAGCTGCACTCAGATAAATAATTGTTGGGAGTGCATGATAGTTGGTTACCTCTTTTCTTCTTCTTTTTTTTCTCGTGTGGAGGTTCAAGAAAATCAACATCAATCAGAAGATGTAATTAAGAAGAGACCCAACTCCTCCATTCAATTCAAAGTTGACTTAAAACATTAAAAGATCAGTACTGGATTATGTTTAATTAGTGCCGTGACTCAAAGGCACATCCATAAACCTGCAGATTCTGAACACTGTATAAATGTTACAGATGATATTGAAGTCACCATCATCCATCCATCTCCATTCATAGGGCAGTGGATATGCAGAGGAAAAAAGCAGCTACAAAAGCAATCCCCACAGCAATTTTTTAGAGTAGTTGATTTGTGTGCAGTCATTATCTTCAAAAAGAGAACATGCACGTCAAGTATATGCCCTTCACGAGAGTTGGAC
>Ga0307517_10001238_pt1 | contig 42891 bp, 39 predicted proteins | sample 23_EM_MG_FD_194515 | JGI IMG/M metagenome (GOLD analysis project Ga0307517, IMG submission 194515) | Populus trichocarpa ectomycorrhiza microbial communities from riparian zone in the Pacific Northwest, United States - 23_EM | ecosystem: Host-associated > Plants > Roots > Unclassified | place...
TGTTCGAGAGGGGAATATACGAAAAAGCGGGGCCCTGGGCGGAGAAAATTCATTGACGGGGGGCTGTTCGGGGCATTGAATGGGGCGGGGGCCTGGACGGGGGCAGGGGCAGGGGTTAAAAAAAAAACGCCCCGCCCCGGGCCGTTGACCGGGGCGGGGCGGGGAATTGAGGCAGGGGCCCGCCGGTTTCGGGGCCCCGGAGGCCCCGTAACGAACACTAGTTGGGATAACTTAGGTGTTCTTTCTTCTGTTACATGGTTGCTATGAGGGATTTCTTTTGTAAAGGTTTACGACAAATTGTATTGATTCATTGGTTACGCGGATATGCGGCTCATACTGGGGTATGAGTCTGGTGGCAAAAGGCTGTGTTAGGATTTTCTTCTATATAAGGGGGGGGTTCCGCCCCCTATTTCCCTGATTCCTTACGCTACCTGGTATTTCTTTCACGACTTCTGTACCTCAGAATATAACGTCTTTTATTCTGATAAGGAAGACCCACGCCAAGAACCCACGAACCCTGACCATGACCTGCCGTTACGCGGTCACCCCTGACCTGAGATTGTCATCTCCGAAACATTACGCTAAATGAGTGTAATCGTTTAGAAGCTTCCTGTGGTTGTGTGCCTTGGACTAATGTCCAGTGCCAAGACCCTGTTACAACTATACTAGACTGTATATTTAAGTAAACACACCTATCCATTCACCCAATACTCGGATATGGAGTAAAAATCGAGTATGGAGGGAACCTGGTTATTGTAGAATGGTATTGAGTTGGCCAGAATACTAGAAGAGATTGTCAAACTGAAGGATGGCAGAACCCGGGCTAAAACTTGGCATACGTAACCTAATCTCTTAGTGACTTTGATGATATCCATATGATGTTATGGTTATGAAAAGGAAGAAAAAACCTGATTTGTGAACAGAATACAATGGGCAAGAAGGAAAGATAAAAGTATGAATTTGATACACCTAAATTTGAGTGTTGATACACTTACCTATGAATCAAGCAAGACCCTATTTGCATTCCTTTTATAATGCCTACTACTACCTGTACCCAAGCTGTGAAATCCCACTCCAGTATTACTGATACTGGAAGTAATTTGAGCTCGATCGAAGGAGTGGCTAATTGTCATTTGATGATTATATAAGAGGACATACACTCCAGAACAGGGGCCATCTTTCTCGTCCGCTCCACCTCCAGCGATTGAAATCTCAGCACCATGGGAAATCATCGTGGGAGTGTCCTCTGCCTCTGGTCTACCTCGCCCGTGGCATTTGCTCGCGGGTTCATCACCCTTTCATCTCCTTCCTCTCTCTGGGGCCTTTGGCCTCCCCTCCCTGGAGTTATGGATTCCTTTCTGATTCCGTTCGTCTTCATTGAGCACACTCATGTTGGTGTTCCTACCCTTGACCCTGCACTTCGCGAAGTGTCTCGCTTAGCGTTTTGCATAGTTGGCAACCCTCCTTCTTCCGTCAACACACGGTCGCTAATTTCGGACTATCGGTGAAGTAGTTGCCCTGGTAGCCCTGCTCTCTGGTATTGCACTCTCTCCTGAGTTGCAGGATCGGTACGGTCGGCTTTCGAAAAACTGTGACCCCGTCTCTATCCTCCGTGTTCGTCCTTCTTGGTTGTTTGGCAAGCCTTCTTCCTCCCGCTTCCCACACCTTAGATCCGCTTGCACCGTACTACTACGTCCTTCTTTAGCTGACACCTTATCTGCCCCGTCGGCAGGCACCCTACTGCCTTGCCCGATAGCTGGCACCTCCACTGCCGAGTGGCTCTCCTCGCTGGGTGACCCCCCTTGTCCTCCTCCCGCTCTTGCGATTGACTCTACGGTCGCAAACCTCGTATTAGGTTACACTGTGTCATGGTATAGCACTACCTCCTTGGCCCATGCTAAAGTCCGAAGCGTCGCCGCCCCCTGGCTTTTGCCTTGTTGGGATATAGCCTGCCCCTGTAGCCGTCCGGTTTGGGGTTCAATCTACTCTTCGTTTAAGGTTGAGCAATAGTAGTTTTATCTTTCCACCCTGTCGGCACTTTGTTGCCGTGAGAATTCTTTTTTTTTGTTTCGGAGGGCCCGCCGTAGGGTTTGTGTCTTTCCCTGTTTTCCTTTCTACACTTGTTTTTCCTTACGTGTCTGGAGGAAGGTATTGCTCCGTCTTGCTTTCGTCTTAGGTGCTATAAGGGGGGAGGATGGGCTCTGGTCTCGAGGGGTTCAATTTTTCCCATGTGGGAGTAAAGTTGGTGGTTGGATTGCTTAAAGGTTTTGTTCACGCCATAGCTAGCGCTCCACGCGAGTTCTTGTACCTTAGTTACCTAGAAATCAACGAATATATGATATAAAAATAAATAAAAACTCCAGAACAGGGGTATCTCCAGTGTGGTTGAAGGAGAGGAGAGTAACCAATCTGTGATAAATGTAAGTATTTAGTTGACAGCGGAAGTAATATGACCAAAGGTTGAGACGATAGTAGGGGAAGAAAGCAGGGCAAGAGGAAAGCAACGAAACTGGTCTGGTAGTGTCGAAGAAAAAATACCGTACGGTGACTCCGACTAAACGTGAGACGATTCAGCGGCTTTATCAACAAGGTGGATTGACCTATCGTAAGCTGCATAAGGCGTTTAATGTACCCCTGAGCAGTCTTCATCGACTTGTTCATGGTACCAGTCCTAGCTCCTCTGCCGATAGCGGTCCAACTAGGAGTTCCTCTGGACTTGATATAAGGGGACATAAGACAGTTTTTACTGCATCGATTAAGGGTCTTCTGATCGAAACCGCGAATGCAAATTCTTAAAACCGTCGATTGCCCTTGACCGAGGTTGCCAAGCAAGCTGGGGTAAAAGCCTCTGATCACTCACTCGGTCGCAGTTTCCGTAGCCTGGGATATAACCACCGTGTGGCCAGAGTTAAGCCATTTCTCAACACGGTTACGAAGCAGAAGAGGTTGAATTGGGGACAAAGATTTCAGGCTTGGGCTGAGGTAGATTGGGCCGATGTGATCTTTTCAGATGATGCAGCGTTCAACTGTGGTCAATAATCAGGTATGATTTGGTTTACCCGAAAACCCAGTGAAAAGTATAATGAGAACTGTCTTGTTCCTAAGTTCAAAAAACTTACAACAGTGATGGTATGGGGTGCAATTTGCAGCAGTCAAAAGTCAGAGCTAATTATCTGGGAGGCCAAAGATTGGGGAAAAATTAGCTCTGAAACCTATATCCAATATATAATCCACCCAGTTCTGTTCCCCTGGTGGCAGCACCTTTGTCAGCAGGCCAGTCAGTCAGGCTATATCTATTTCCAGCAAGATGGAGCCCCCGCACACCTATCTCGAATGACAAAAAATAAGCTTTACGATATTGGCATTGGGGCCTATATCTTTCCTTAGCCACCAAGGTCACCTGACATGTCTCCAATTGAAGAGATCTGGAAACACATGAAAAGAAATATTACCCGTCGCAACCCCCATCCAACTACTGTTCCTGAACTGCGCCAAGTGATCGTCGAGGAATGGAATAACCTTACCCCGAAGGTTATTCAGGGATACACCTCTTCTCTCCCAGAAGGGGTTGGAGATCTTATTTTGGCTGAAGGTGGCAACACTAAGTGGTAATTGAAGCTTCTACAATCTGTACTAACAAAATTGATCTCCAGAAATTGTATACCTTTACCGGGTTTTTTCTTTCTTTTTTTACAGTCATATTATTCCGCGTATTTGTTTTTAATTTTCACTCTGATCGTATAACTATGAGGTATGCGCTAGTGTGATTTACCTGAACATGATTTATTTATTTTATATTTGATACTTGGAGAAATTGATTCTCGGGCTTTGAAGCTCTTTTTTCTTTTTTCTTTTTTCTCTTTTGTTTTTGATTCCAAAGGATAAAATTGTTTTCAAAATGCATTTTTGGAGGAAAAAGTTTGTATCTTGATGTGTCCGCATGGTCGCTGGGCTTGAATCACTCACCACATTCTTTTTGAAGTATAGTACTACTGCAAGCCTGCTTTCTCTGCTCTTGTATTAAGGTATCACTTAAATGCAACTACCTTGGGTTTTAAGCTTCTCATACTCCCCTGGTTGTTCCAATTCCCATCTATGAGATTCCCGAGATTCTAGATCCTATCCCTGTCATGCTCGATTTTTACTTCCATATCCGAGTACACCTCCCACCCTCTAGCCTTCCTTAACGGTCGGAACCGTCTCCGGTTGCTAGACGGCCGTCTATACGTAAACGTGCCCTAAGCCTTTCGGAATTTCAGAAGAGACGAGAGATTTGGCCGATTGTAAACTATCCTAGTCTAGGCTGGTTCACTAAAAGCGAGTTTTTACCTTATACCTGCTGCTCCTTGTTCCTCACCTGTTGGTTTCCATCATTCCCCGCTGTTCCCGACCGTACGGTCTACGTCGAGTACAGTAGTCCAGTCAGTGCGAAACGGTTTTCAATCGAAAGAATAAATGCAAGTGAGAAAAAATATTGTCTTTTTACTATAACAGTAATACTCATCGCACGAAGTTGACTAATAAACCAAAATACTACCCCTTGTTAATCATTCTGAAACCTAAGCTAAATGTTGAACCACTTGATGATCCCGCCCTCCTTGATGCGAGATCTATTTGCCCCGTTTCCTGTATACGCCAGTTCCGCCACTGGTATCACCTTTCCAGTCTGGTTTGTGCCCGGGCATTAACAGTTTGCGTTCTGTCCGAGATGGGCGTTTCATTCGGTAGGAGATCCCAATTTCCTCCGGTCTTCGTTTGCAGCTACGGCTAGGGTTCTGGGTAAGGTTCTGGCCTCGAATAGCTTGAGTTCAATCCAGGATTGACGCTCCGTCCCGCCCGAGATTTCGATTTCCCCCAATGTTGCGGTTCCAGCCGGCGTTGCGATTCCGGCGAGGGTTCTGGCCCGTGTTGGGATTCTGCTGAGGATCCTGGCCGAATTAGGATCCCATCAGATCCCCTTCGGAATTACAGTTGGCAGTAGGACTTTGGGTAAGATGTCAGCCAGCATTAGGATAACGGTAAGGATTCCAACCAGCATTAACTTTAGGGTTTCGCCCGTGAGAAAATTTGCAATGAATTGATGGTTGTGCTATCTGGGTTTCTGCCTCTCCATTCCCCTGCTGTCTGCATTTCGCGAGGCCTTGTGCGCATTCCTGGAAGTGTGCCGCGGGGCCATTTTACCCTGGGTCGATTGGAGGTGGTTTCTGCTGTGGGGATTGGGTATATGAGGTCGCTTCCGGGTCTCTTTTCGCTTTTTCCTTTCTCCGGTCTGCTATATGGAGCTGGTCTGTTTTTGCGCTTCCTGCTAGGCCTTCTCTCTTTCTGACTCGGCTCTATCCCACCCTCAACACCCTATTCATTATCACTCTCAGGGCCCGCCAACCACGCATGATTCAGTGCACCCACCGCGGTAGGACGATCTTCGGGTTGTATTGAGACCATGGACTTGACTAGAGAAATTCCGGGATCGTCGGTTGGGGGAGATAACCCTTTTAGTTTCTCTTCAGGAAAGAGACACTTGTTAAAGAGGTAGGAATAGTAATGATTCTCCGAGACGAATAACCTTTCCCCTGCAAGTAATTCATATATTACACATCCGAGTGACCAAATATCAACCGAATTTGTGTAGTTTGAGGTTTCGCTATTGCTGTCTAGCCCCATAACCTCGGGAGCACAGTACAGCGGAGTCCATACCTGTGTGCGAAAGGCTGTGATTGCTGGGGCTTGGATCCATTTCGATATCCCAAAATCCGCAAGTTTGACGAGCATGGGAGACTCAGAAACTACAAAAATATTCTATGCATTCATCAGTATTCCACGATGGGACGTGGCCAAGCTAGGTGTTTGGTGGTAAGGATCATACCGAAGGCTTTACATCTCGATGAGCCATCCCCTCCTCGTGCATTATTTTGAGACCTTCGAGTATCTGCATTGAAATGGTTTTAACTGTTTCTTGTGGTAGTGGTTTGCCGATATATTTGGTGAGATCGCCTTCCTGAAGATATTCCATTGCGATATACAGAGTCTGGGGCTCCTCGTACCATCCTAGGAACTCTACGAATAATGACGGATGCTAAAACTGACCGTTAGAGCATAACATTTAACCCCGTAATGTAGTAAGCGGAGCAAATCTCCTCAGGAGCGAGAACACAAACCTTTGCCAATTTGGCCATCACAAGGAGCTCCCTAGAATAATCCGGCCTGAGGGGTGGCCCTTTATCAATTGCCTTTATGGCGCGATACTGGCCCGTGGTTTCCTGGATTTGCTTATAGACAACACTAAAACCCCCCTTTCCGAGCTCCCCGCAATTACTCCAATACTCCTCTATTTCCTTATTCCCATTTTCCCCTTCCCCTAAATATCTTGTGTGTCTGACATGATCCTGAAACAAATCGGTATCGAGTCTATATCGTTCAACCAAATCAGATTGAACACGATGTTCACCTCCGCTCTTAAGGCCAGCCAAGCCCACAGAGCTCAGTACTTCAGCCGCTGTAGGGCGATCTTCCGGTTGTATTAGGAGCATGTCCTTGAGTAGAGAAATTCCGGCATCGTCGGTTGGGGGCGATAACCGTCTTAGAGTATCCTCGGGAAAGGACCATTTGCCGAAGTAGTAACGGCATACTTGGACTCCTGAGACGAATAACTTTGTCCCTATAAGTAATTCATATATCACACATCCAAGTGACCAAATGTCAACAGAATTCGTATATTCTGAGGATTTACGATTAGAGTCCAATCCTAGAACCTCGGGAGCACCATACAATAGAGTTGACACCGGGGTGCAAAGGGTTGTTATAGCTGGAGGCTGGGTCCATTTCGACTCCCCAAAATCCCCGAGTTTGACCAACACCGGAGACATAGAAACTACAAAGATGTTCTATGTGTTCGTCAGTAGTGTAGTCAAGAGGTGTGTAATGGTAAGGACAATACCGTTGGCTTTATATCCCGATGAGTTATTCCCTCCTGATGCATTACTTTGAGACCTTCGAGTATCTGCATTGAAATGGTTTTAACTGTTTCTTGTGGTAGTGGTTTGCCGATATATTTGGTGAGATCGCCTTCCTGAAGATATTCCATTGCGATATACAGAGTCTGGGGCTCCTCGTACCATCCTAGGAACTCTACGAATAATGACGGATGCTAAAACAACTGACCGTTAGAGCATAGCAAGGTGACCCCGTAAAGGTAGTAAGCTAGAGCAAATTTCTTCAGGAGCGAGAACACAAACATTTGCCAATTTGGCCATCGCAAGGAGCTCCGTAGAGTGATCCGGCCTGAGGGGTGGCCCTTTATCAATTGCCTTTACGGCGCGATACTGGCCCGTGGTTTTCTGGATTTGCTTATAGACAACACTGAAACCCCCCTTTCCGAGCTCCCCGCAATTACTCCAATACTCCTCTATTTCCTCATTCCCATTTTCCCCTTCCCCCATATATCTTGTGTGTCTGACATAATCCTGAAAGAATTCGGTATCGAGTCTATACCGTTCAACCAAATCAGATTGGGCCACAAACCACAAATCGTTCAGTGCTTCCGCCGCTGTAGGGCGATCTTCCGGTTGTATTGAGAGCATGGACTTGAGTAGAGAGGTTCCGACATCGTCGGCTGGCGTTGGCAGCCGTTTTAATTTCTCTTCGAGAAAGAGCTGTTTTTGGATAGGGTAACGGGAGACTTGATACAATGAAACGAATAACCTTGCTCCTACAAGTAACTCATATATCACACACCCGAGTGACCAAATGTCAACAGAATTCGTATAGTCTGAGGATTCGCAATTGGAGTCCAGTCCCAAACCCTCAGGAGCACAGTAGAATGCGGTCACCACTTGGGTGTGAAGGGTTGTGGTAGCTGGAGCCTGGATCCATTTCGACGCTCCGAAATCCCCGAGTTTGACCCACACCGGAGACATGGAAACTACAAAAATATTCTATATATTTGTCAGCGTTCCGTGATGGGACGTGGTTAGGAGAGGCATTTTGAAAGGGTAATACCGCTGGCTTTATATCCCGATGAGTTATCCCCTGTTGATGCATTACTTTGAGACCTTCTAGTATCTGCTTCGAAATGATTTGAACGGTTTCTTGCGATAGTGGTGCACCGATATGCTTGGTGAGATTGCCTTCCTCGAGATATTCCATTGCAATATACACAGTCTCGTGATCCTCGAACCATCCCAAGAACTTCACAAACAATGACGGATGCTAAAACAACTATCCATTAGACACACAAGACAATCCCCCCGTAGAGGCAGCAAGCTGGGAAAAATCTCCTCAGGAGCGAGAACACAAACCTTTGCCGATTTGGCCATCATAAGGAGCTCCCTAGAATAATCGAGTCTGAGGGGCCCCCTCTTATCAATCGCCTTTACCGTACGGTAGCGGCCTGTAGCTTTCTCGATCTGCTTATAGACAACACCAAAACCTCCCCTCCCGAGTTCCCCGCAATTGCTCCAATCCTCCTTCACTTTCCGATTCCTATTTTCAGCTTTCTCCACATATCTCGTGTGCCTAACGTGATCATGAAAGAATTTGGTTTCGAGTCTATACCCCCGAACCAAATCAGATTCCGTCTTATCCATGTTTCAGGTTCGCGGCTCTTCGAATCCAGAGCTTACTCTGAGGTAGCCGAAATAGTGCAAATGCAGGACCAGAATGACAGCAACCAGTGCTAAGACAGAGGTGAAAATCTGTGAAAAAAATCGAGAGGCGCGAACCTAGGAGAAAAATTTTGTAACCCAACTCGCGGCGGAAGGGTCTCCCCTTGAAATACTTATAACCATACCAACTTACTGTGCTCAGACTGCCGGGTTAGGTTTACTCTTCTTTGATGGTGATGCGTTGGCGCAGCCCGACTTCGGGGACAGCTCATGCAACAACATACCCGTAATCCCTAAGCAGTCCACCCCCCCACTCAATGCAAAGGCAATTTGGCAGACATGCCAAATAAACAATGGAAAAAATGAAAGGGGACTACAGGTACCCGTATAATCCGGCAAAAGTCGGATAGGAGCTCAAGCGAACCAAAGCTAAACTAAGGCAACCGAGCCAATAGGAGGGCACTAAGTGCGCAGCTACACCACAGTTTAAACATATAGGTGGCAATGGTTGGGCAGGCTCAAGAAAATCCTCACGAGCCTCAATCCCACTTTTCCCCGATTACTCGCGATGCCTATGCGTTTTTAAAAAAGCATGCTATTGCATGCCCCCAAAATTTAGCCCTTTTGCTTGTATTTAGGCGGTATGCAATAGCAGTCTTTTTTAAAAACAACTAGACATCGCGAGAGTACCGTATACGGGTAGGAAATGTGAGGGCAGACTATACCTCCTGCCCCCCACCTAACCAACCCACTCTACCGTTCCCACCATACACGCGAGAACATTCACTTGCTCGTATTGATCTCTCACTCGTTTTTTCTCCTATTCCCACCATGCCGGTACGGTACTTCTGTCTTTTCTTAGATTTTATTCGGCACAAACAATCCATTCACCTTGCCGTAGTGGGGTTGTAGCCTTAACCCCCGGCACTTGGTCTGCCTTTGCCAGCTCAGCAGTCAGTTACTAGAAGACTTAGGCTCACCCCAAGTACCCCTACTTCCAGAATCACTCACACAAGGCTTGCAAGGAAAAGAAAAATATGCATATGAGAATTAGAGAGAGTAAACTAGCAAGGGAGCTAAATTTCAGAACATCCCAGATCTCTGATGGCTGTTTTTTCTCACTTCTAAGGCGGAGTATTTCCTTCCTTAGCTTCAGGTGAAGCGTTGCGTTGCGCTGGCACCTGTGCTTCCCTGCAAAAACATAATACTCGAGTACTGTACCGGTACTTGTACCGTACAGTACAGTATCTGCTCGCTCTGCGCACTGCTTTCTGGGCAGAGTTCGGTGGGTGATGATTGGCTAGAGACCCTCCCCCCTCCGTCCTTCTACCGCATTATCTATTCTCCCTAGCCCAAATTAACCGCACATTAATCCCTATTCGTCCCCCGCCCAGTTTCGCCGCCACTGCGGTCAAGATTGTAGTCTAGGTTCTGTTACGCAACATGCGGAGCACGAGGAGGCAGATATTAGAACAATATTTAGCCAACCCTCTGTGTATCTGTGAGCCTATACTTGTACAAAATTAGTATTGGTGCTCGAATGTTCGAATAAGGTACTTTTTTCCGTGGATGCGGGATTGGTGATACTCGAGTATTAACTTAAGATCGCCGGTAGCATTGGAAGGGACGCCACCCCACACATAAGCGAATGCTGGATGTTGGGGGACCGGAGCCCTTAGCAAATGCAGGTACCGTATTTGGGAGGGGGGGAACTCCTCCGGGGTTTCTGAAATACTGGTCAGACCAGCATTCCACAAACTCTCATTTCAGAACAGTATCCACAGGCTACAATGACCCACTGCGACCACCAGTTCTTAGAATTAAAAATAAAATAGTGGAAAAATAGGATAAGTATTGAATTACCGGTACTGGTACCAATGATTTTGCCATAATAATTGTTCTGGGGGGGGGGGGGTGAATCAATGTCCCTGGCAACCCTGCACACTTCTTGGAGCTTGAAAATGTCCCATTATTACAACTTGCGATTACCAGTATTGCGGTTGCTAGCTTGAACCCTTGTTGAGTGGTTATCAAGATTTGAAAACCCCTGGAAGATGCACCCTTACTTGGCTATTTAAAAAGTCTCTGGGCAATCAGCATTTATTAGTACGCATCTTGCCGCCAAAGCCTCCGGGGACTTTTTAAATGGCCAAGTGGTTGCTGCCGACATTGCCATAGCACCTCTCTGTACTGTACAGTACAGGCCTCATCCATTTATTCCATCGTTTCTTATCTCCTGTTTCGGCACTGCATCGGGATTTTTTTACCTCCCTAGCCATTTTGGAGACAGTGGTTAATAAGGAGTTTTTTTCTGATGACCAAAAAACCCCAGGCATCGACCGGGTGGCACAATACTTTTAATGTCTTGCAGGTGGAGTGCATCCCCCGGCGTTCCATGATGGCCAATATAATACCCCCAAAGGCCACAGTTGCAGCATCATGTATGAAGCCATTCCCCATCGGAATACATCAACCGTCAAAAAATATTTGGATTTCAAGACATTACATAGATAGCTTCAATTATCTCCGAGAATCCATATACAGTATGCTGAGGGGATTTTCCGTCCAATGGTCCCCATCTGTCATCGCTGGAAAATCGTTGAACCGAGACAGGACGACGACGGCGAAACAACGAAACAACGACTGCCCAATTTTCCCAAAGCCATAAGAATACATTAAAATACAAGCTAACAGGAAAGATAAGTGTAAACGAAAAACCCAAAACTAATATGAACCCAGAGTACCGCTTTACTGCTAGCTATCATGTTCCACAGACGGAGGCATTGGTTGGAATATCGCTGCCCTTGTCGTGGCGGATCGTTGCCACCGATATATCCTGCGATGACAATGAGGGGCGCTGGAGTCGAGGGAGTGGGGTGGCGGGTGGGCAACAAAGAACGCGAGCTGTAGGGAGCTTGATGGAATTGTTGTTGTCAGGGGGATAGGTGCTGATATACGGTATATGCCGAGGGTTCTTGGGTCTGCGAGCAGGGCCACGATGTTCGGTCGTGCTAAGGATTCGGCTAAACCTTTTTTCCTACCTCCCCCGGCGGTGCCGCTTACCCGTTTTAGCGGCAACCGGAAGGCTTTCCAAAATTGGCCATGGGTTGTTCCAACCCGGCATTAAAACGAAACGCCAAGAGTTAAGGCAACACAGAAGACTTCCATCGCCAAAGCACGACTTGGGGGTGGGGAAGTTCTCTTCATTCAACCGCTCGCTCTCATGCTCTCCCTCACCCCTAACCAACTAACGGTAAAGACAGGAGTATATATAAATCAGCAAAGTCCACCTCCTATCCTTCCGGCCGTCGCGACACACTTCTTTTCTCTTCCACGTATGTCTTTCTTTCCTGACTCCCGGCTAACAAACGGAAAGACATGCTTCTCAACGAACTCCCGCTTTCGATAGTCTCCGCGCATCTGACTCTTTCATAGTCGTATTGCTTCCGGAGCTGGGCCGATCCTAAGCTCGTATCCGAAGCCTCCATCCGAACGACAAAAGAGCAAACCACACGCGCGGGCGATAGGCTGAGCATGCCGAACAACATCAAAGACCTCCAACAGAAATCCCCTTGGAATAGCACCAATAGCCGGCGTTTTTAACAAAGAGAGCCGACCCCTTTGTATATAATAAATCCGGCAACGAAGGTCAAAGCACTGAGGAAGAAACAATAGCTAATGCGTACGAAGTCTCTCGCAAGTTACCTCCGACAGCACCGCACCGGTAAGCTATCGAGCAGAACAGCCGCCTCCCTAAACCAACCGGACCACCAAAAGTATTACACCACCATGAGAGCACATCCTATCCCAAATCGGACGGACTATATAGAGGTTCACCAGTGAAAACCTCTCAATTGGGCCGCAAATTGCTCCGGGTAAACCAAGTTGACCTACCCTACTCGAGTATGGGGGAAAAATTATGTTTGGAGGTTTTTGTCGCTGGTACCCGCATTTTCAGAGGCAGTCCACCACTCGTATTTCCGGAAATTTCTCGCCAGGGGTAAGTATGGTGCCGAAGCCTTAGAACCAACCCCACGCTACAGTGCGAGCTGCACGCATGTATTTTAACCATAAATAAAATACGTACGATATATATAAAAATAAAAATAAAACCCTTGGAATCAACCGGGGGCCTCACGCCAACCCGAAAACGCTAGTTCTAACGTGATAAGTACACCATACCTAGTTAGTAATTTTCTTTCCTAATTGTTCAGCAGCGGGACCTTTTTTCATCATACAAGCCTCACTGTCCCCCTTTCCATACAAACTTTGAAGGCCTCCACCCCCATGAAGAAAATTGTGGGACAGGAAGTTTTGGCACTCCACAACTTCTAAACTCTCAACATATTTAATCTACCAGCCGAACCTACATAGTAGGTACGCAGAATGGTACGCTACCCGGAGTATGTGCGCTTGAGGTATTAGACAGAAATCCGGCTCGTTAAGCACTGTATAGTGTTGAAAATCACCGGTGATCACTCGGTAAAAATGAACATTTCCTTTATACTTTCTTATTCCTGTCGCTAATTAGTTTTTAGTTTCGTTTGTTAGTCATTATTAATCAAGAGGGAGGCAGGGGGATACCTGGTTTGTATCCCCTATGAGGATTCGCATACATAGCCGTAAACATTCGGGAACCAGAGCGGAGGAATAATCAGAATACTGAGCGCACCTGGAACCGGAACTCCTTTGTGTTGTGCATCTCTGGAATGATTTCCGCAGGTTGGGAAGTTGGATTGAGCTCTTTGTATTTTCTATATAAACCCTCTATTCTGCGATAGATAGGATAAGCAAGCAAGCCACAAATCCTAAGAATATACAGCGCTTTCTTCCTTGACTTCACTTTCATTGCCTTTCTCTCCTCTCTATCCATCCGCAATCGGCAACTCATAACAAAATATAGTACTGTCAACAAGGAAATGCAGCCAAGAGTCCCTCCTTGCCAGAATCGTGGATAGTCACCCGATGTAGCAACAGTCGCATCATTGATGGAATATTTTTTCTGGCCCTGGCGGTGAGTTTACTAGAGGGTGCGGATGGCCATGGCGCTCCGAAGATGTCAGAAAATGAAAGAGCCCCGCCTCACAGAATCGCTGAAAGGTATGGAGGCGCCCCGCCCCCGAAATAGTCTAAAGGAATGCTTACACTCGCCCTTGATCAAACACCGGATTGCCTGTAATCTATGCTCTCGCTCACATGTGGGGGTGCAGACGAAAAAAAAGAGGGAAGTCTAGGAAACATCTATGATATGATACCATATTTTTTTGGTGTTATCCGGATTTCCTCCAAGACCGGGTGTTGTTTAAGGTTGGACGGTTCTTGGAGTCTGAAATAGTGCCTTAGATGCTGGCAGCCAGCATAGTAACCTAAGGGTGGATTTTAGCTGTCTACAATATTGCGGTTGAGGGTCTTACAATCTCTCCTCTGCAAGGGCTAGGATTGTTATCAAACAAGCGCCACATACTAGTAGGTGGAGTAGCAAGAACAATCGTTATACCTTTGAACAAAGGTATTTTACAACAACCGATATTTGCAGGCTTTCGAGTGACCGGGCATGATTGCGACTATAATCTCACCGGCCTCACATTCAACTGCACTCTCCCATATTTTCAGTCACCTTCACACATATCTCGGGGCATCTGATGATGCCAGATACCAATTAACAGAATATTTGCTGATCAGATGGCATAGCCGGAAGGGTGCTGGTGCCTCTAAGCATCTAGGCTCTGTAATCCGCGGCAAGGTAGCAGAACAAAACTGGAAGAACTCTTTTAATTTTTGCTCCCCTGCTGAAAAAAACTACATTATCTTGTTCTGGTCCAGGGAAAGCAACCACCCAAATGCTACCGAGGTTCTCTAGCCCAACCGTACTAACTTCACAATTTCCCCTAGTATGATACCTCATGCTGTGAGTACCTGCAAAGATCTACAGGGTTAGGGTTACCCTTTGTACCTCATCTCCTAGCCGATCTACCAGACATAGCATGAGTTACTAGGTGCACTAAACATGTGGTAAAAGTAGATTCTGTAGTGTAAAAATGGGCGTCGGAGAAAACTTTTGGACTTGATCCGATATTATTCATGAGTGAAATGTTGTTTTTTACTTGCACAGATGGTGTCCTAGCGTGATTGGCTAGTATGAAATAAGCTTTTTTCACACCGGCCTATCGTGGACACCGGAAGAGCTCTTGGAAATTGATACCCGATTGGATGATAAGGGGATGAGGCATCGCAGGGCCATGCCAATTTGCGGGGAAATCTTGGCACGCTATCCTTTCATCTGTGCAGAGATTGCATCGCTTTAGCGCGGCCAATGACATTGGCTCACTTCAGATCCTGACGAAGGGGTGGTTGCAGGGCTCTTGCTGTGACCTGACCAGTAGGAAACATCTCCACAATTGTGACACTTGAACTATTCCTAATCTTGGAATATTCTCGGGAACTAAAAAAAAAGAAGGATAAAATTTAATACAAACTAAGGGATGCCGAGGAAATGCCAAGATTTCTGGATAGTCTTGCTATGCGCAAGTAGGAATCGTTGCTAATAAACTGCCTCCCCTAGCCACCCGGAAACCCCCCTCGCCCGGACAGCTAAACCCGGGTAAGAAATTTTCAAGTAGTCTTCTTAGTTTAATTGGATGAACTATCGCGAATGCACTGACAGCCACCCGTTTCCACATACAAAACCCACCAATCAGCCTCTATCCGGGTGGGAAGGTGTCTATGGAGGCCGGCTAGTAGAGTACAGTTTTTAACAGGGGAACGATAAAGACTGGCCGACCGAAGGGAGGATTCCACCGGACAAAAGGCGAATTCGCCAAAGTTGAGTAATAAAAAATATATATTATTGATCCCCATTCACCACTTGCCTGGTTTCGTCGTTCCCTGATCGAGTACGATACTTGTAGTTCAAGACTACCGGTATATCACTGTTCTTAGCCCTACAGATCCAATACAAAACGTGTTGCAGGATCAAATAAAAGGCGTTACAAGGTCAAATAAAGCGTGATGCGATGCCCGATCCCGTTTGAGCAGAAAGCAGGATTTCGGGGTGGAAATTTTATGGATGTTCTCCATGGGGTTTCGTTTCCAAGGGTTTTACCATTTATTTGGAGGAGGTATCATAACTACGGAGGAGCGTTACTCGGTAAAAAAGTACTCTATTTTGGAGTTTATCTGGTACTGTACCAGTACTGTGATCAGTCGAAGAAAGAACCTAAGTTACACCCCAACAAACTCGTGGGATGTACGTTTACCACTTGAAAATGTCTCGAGATCAGAAGCCTAGCAGTACAGTACTGTACAACACTTTATCGGATTTTCGAGGAAATGAGCAAAGGCAGAAAGAAGAAAAAAATTTCTTTCCCCACCGGTAATAATGTCATCGCACGAATTCGACTCATAAATTTTAAATGCACCTAGCCAATGCCTGTTCCTCCGCAACCCTTCTAACTCCATTCCCTCATCATAGAGATATAACCCGCGTAGCCAAAATCAAAATCATAAAAAAAAACATGTTCTAAACATGTCCCATAAGCCTTGCAAACTCCACCAACCTTAAGAAATATCATGACCCAGCAAATTATTTTTGGCTGAATACTCGTGCGAAGGTTGCGGAGAGGGGCGGCAACCCCCGGATACTCGCAGATTCACAACCGGGGACACTCTATAGAGTGCCAGACGGCACGTCACTGGGCAGCCCAGAGTAATATTGTGAGTCGCCATAGCAACGTTCTGGCTCAGCGCAACTTGAAGGCTCAATATGGGATTAGTGATTCACGGAATTAAAAGCCGGGCGCTTTGCATATAAATTGCCATCTCTTAGTCATATGTCCAGCTTCAATACCGGTGACTGAATTGAAGCTGGACACATAGCTAGGAGATGGCAATTTATATACTAAGAGTCCGGCCTTTAATCCTATGAACTATTAATGCCATATTGAGCATCAAAATGTCGCTGGGCCACAGCGCCGCCACGGTGGCCTACAATGTTACACTGAGCTGTCCAGTGACATTGAGCCGTCTGGCACTCTTTCGAGCGCCCCCGGTTGTGAACAGGCGAGCATCCGGGGGTTGCCTCTGCTCCCTGCAACCTTGGCACAAGTAAGCCCGAATTAGACATTATGAATATAAGCGGGGTAGTGACAAAATTATAATTGCTCATTCGGGAAGCCAGCCCGAATTCTCATACCATTTCATGGTCCTGTCATCCCTGATGCGTGACCGTTTTCTCCGGTTTTTTCGATACCCTCCCCTTCGGTCCCTGGTATCATTTCCTTGGTCTGGTCTGTGTTCGGCCACTAGAGTCTGAGTTCCATCCGGGATTGGCGCTCCATCCGAGATTTCGATTTCCTCTGAGATTAGGGTTGAAGCGGGCACCGAGACCTGGGTTGAAGTGGGCATTGAGATCTCAGTAGTTGCCCTTGCCAACATGAGGTTTCCGGCTAGGGTTGCAGCGAGCCCTAGTGTGTTGGTTAAGAGTCCAGCCCGCATTAGGACCCCGATTAGAACCACGATTAGAATTCCCGCCAGCATCAAGGTTTCGCCAGCTGTTAGGACCCAGCAATGAATTGATGGTTGATCGGAGACTCTATCTATGGCGGGAATTGGGCGCTCGGGGATTTCTTGTGGAGGATCTAGAATTCAGCATCCAATTCTCGTTAGCAAAGTGCTCTGTGTGTAGGTTGAATTTGGTATTTGGGGTCCTACACTGGGGATATATTTGTGAAATATCGCAACCCTGCTCTTTCCCTTGGTGCTCACCGGGGGCCCCGGGATAAGTGGCCTGCATACCGTGAGACATCGGTTCGGACTTCGGGCGCCCCGTGTGGATTGCTGAGATCTCGGTGGAGGCTGCATCAGATTGCGTTAACAAAGAAGTGTCAATTATAGCTTCAGGAGAGAAAACTCACCACTCCCTTGCGATTTTGGATTCACCCCCGAAACTACATCTCCTGTAATGCACCCAGCGTCATCCCCTCTAGGTGGGCCCCTTTTACTTATTCTCTTCTCGCGTCTGTGACGTGGAACCGATGTGTTTTTGCGCTTTCTGCTAGGGGTACTCGCATCCCATCTTGGTGGTATCCGATTCTCACCCCCTCCATTATGTTCTTTGCCACTTGTGAGACCCGCCAACCACACATCTTTCAGTGCATCCCCCGCCGTCGGGCGATCTCCGGGTTGTATTGAGAGCATGGACTTGAGTAGAGAGGTTCCGACATCGTTGGCTGGGGTCGGCAGCCATTTTAATCTCTCTTCGAGAAAGAGCTGTTTTTGGATCAAGTAACGAGAGACTTGATACAATGAAACGAATAGCTTTGTTCCTACAAGTAACTCATATATCACACATCCGAGTGACCAAATGTCAACAGAATTCGTATAGTCTGAGGATTCGCAATTGGAGTCCAATCCTAAAACCTCGGGAGCACCGTACGATGCGGTCACCACTTGGGTGTGAAGGGTTGTGGTAGCTGGAGCTTGGATCCATTTCGACGCTCCGAAATCCCCGAGTTTGACCCACACCGGAGACATAGAAACTACAAAAATATTCTATATATTTGTCAGCGTTCCGTGACGGGACGTGGTTAGGAGAGGCGTTTTGAAAGGGTAATACCGCTGGCTTTATATCCCGATGAGTTATCCCCTGTTGATGCATTACTTTGAGACCTTCTAGTATCTGCTTCGAAATTATTTGAACGGTTTCTTGCGATAGTGGTGGACTGATATGCTTGGTGAGATCGCCTTCTTCGAGATATTCCATTGCAATATACACAGTCTCGTGATCCTCGAACCATCCCAAGAACTTCACAAACAATGACGGATACTAAAACAACTATCCATTAGACACAACAAGACAATCCCGTAGGGGTAGCAAGCTGGGAAAAATTCCCTCAAGAGTGGGAACACAAACCTTTGCCAATTTGGCCATCATAAGGAGCTCCCTAGAATAATCGAGTCTGAGGGGCCCCCTCTTATCAATCGCCTTTACCGCACGGTAGCGGCCTGTAGCTTTCTCGATCTGCTTATAGACAACACCAAAACCTCCCCTCCCGAGTTCCCCGCAATTGCTCCAATCCTCCTTCACTTTCCGATTCCTATTTTCAGCTTTCTCCATATATCTCGTGTGCCTAACGTGATCATGAAAGAATTTGGTTTCGAGTTTATACCCCCGAACCAAATCGGATTGCGTCTTATCCATGTGTCAAATTTGAGGGTTCCGGACCCAAAAAATACTCCGAATGAGCTAAAGAAGTGAAAATGCAGGGCCAGAAAACAGCCGCTAGCGAGGGGGTGGAGTGAAGATTTGTGAATTAAGCGAAGAGTTGAAAATTCAGCGGAAAGGCTCCTAAGTTTACTTATCTCTCTCACATGCCGAAAATTTCTCCTACAACAACTAATATATATACAGAGCCGCTTCATTATCATGTTTCGAAGTAGCACTCCCGGAGATGTATTTGAAATTCAGCCCAGGGCTGCGCTGGCGGTGACTCGCGGTCATAACCCCCTACCGTACCAACTCGTGTCAGAAGCGGTGTGATGGTCTGTGTGTGCCTACAGTTGCATAAAGTGAATCAGGCTAAGCGCCAAGAAAAAAGCGACTAAAGTCACATGACTTTAGCGAGTAATAGTATCGTAGAAGCAGGTTGTCCACGGAGCTACGAGATTGCAAGACAACTGCCTTGTTTTATTTTATTTTCGTTTTTCTGCCAGCAGCAACGATAGAAAGCAAGGACATGAACACACAATCCTATTATAATCCCAACAATTTGAAATACAGTGGGAAGAGAGATAAGGCCGGATACCCTAGCTCAAAAAACAAGAGAAAAAGCGGTGGACAGACAAAAGCTAAAACCTTCAATGAATTTTGTTTCATCATCTGTTTTTAATACTTCCTTTCTAAACCCAAAAGCTTTAAGCCCAGTCCCGATATTCTACTGTAAAACTAACAAAGAAACCCTCGATAGAATTATGCAGGCAAAATTAGCCATCATTTATCTTCAGTTAGTTTATACTGATTTTCCTGCTCTATTGGTTGCCCAGTTGTTTAAAAGATACCTCCAACTCTAAACACCCAAAAGGCCAGTTTTCACGGAACTACACCCATATAATTGACTGCCGCTTGATGTTCTCCAGGTCATTAAATTTTCACTTTTTTGTTTTTGTGCTTGAGATGCACCTGCATAAGCTGTGTTACATACGGGCCCAGTACCCTGTCCATGTTGTGGTGGTGGCAACAAGCTAACAAGTAACGTGCCGCACAGTCGGGAGGAGGAGAGTGCTGGCATTGGTCTCGCTTACGGTACTGAATCTTCCAACCTCATCATCGCTCATCACCCCCTTCTACTGGCCGAAAAAAAAGTCTGTCCTCGACCTTCACCAACACGCTAGGAAATACATAAGATACATGTATTCGTACAGTACTCGTAGTTCAGAACTGCGCTTCACTCATGGCAACAGGTGTCGTCTTACTATACCGGTACCGGCAATACTCGAGCAGATAAAGGTCGGGGCTAGGCGTTTTTTTTGGCGAGCATAATACCGGTGCTGTGGTAATGCAATCGCTGGCTACTCACCACTGTCCTTGTTTGGATCAGTCTGCACGTCAGCACTGGTCAGCACCAACACTGCGTAATACATACTCGAGGGCAGTCGTGTCCTAGCTCTTCTTCTAGCAGGGCAAAGGCACCATCACAACTCCATTGCTCTTCTGGAATCTAAACTAGTAAAATTTGTTAGGATAAGTTAAGCACGTTTCGGGACTGGTTGATTGCAAGAGAATGTTTAGATAGACCCAAGTGCTAAGTCATTTGTGCACTAAAAAGACCGAACAATCCTATTAACTAAGAATGCACAGCTCGCTGCTGGCTGATCCGGCTTTCTAACTTTACTGTTCTAGACCCCCTAAGGCATAGGCGATTCAAAAAGTAGGGAGCTCAATTAACGGGGGAGTGGTAGTATAATTAGTGGGTAATAAGGGGGCATTATTACCATCTTGCATGGAGTCTTCTTCAGCTCTTGAGGCAAGTGGGGGGTAACAGTGAAGGCAGCAATTGCGGTGATGGGGTGTTGATGCTATCCCGCCCTAGATGGGCTAAACCCATCTTATTTACCCTGTCCGGTACCACAAGAAGCTGTTTTCCGCACAAATCACATTTTCTCTGCCTACTCGTACAGGTAAGATGTCTAAGACTTTCAAAAAAACAATATTAATGAATGCCCCTGGATTAGGGCTATTTTTAGGAGTATATTTGAGTTTTTATCATTGTGTTTTCTCATCAGCTGAGATATTATTTTCTTGACTGAGGCTGAAACGTTGGGTGGTGAAAAAAAGCGTTGGGGGCATAAGGGTCCGGCATGTACTCGAGTATCCATTTCTGCGAGACCGTACTTAAAAAAGTTGGTCAACCCCGACCAACACGTTGAACTTTCCCACCTCATGAACAGCCATTCATGACCTCTTAACGATGCATCATAACTCCGCAAACCCATGTCCAATCGGGTGCGCTGGCATGCGATGCCATGCATCTGCTCGTAGCTTTCTGACGTCTACGAACTCGGCCACGATTTCCCACCAGAAAAATCCTCAGACTAGGACCAATTCTCAGCTCTTATTCAATAGCGGCTGTGTTCACAAAACAAACATTAAATGATTACGAGTAACCTCCACCTCACGAATTGCCACCCCAGATCTTATAACCACGTATCCTAGCAAACCGGTGTGCATATGATATTGTGATATTGTCCACCGTATCTAACTACCCTGCGTGACGAGTGACCACCCATGACCCCGGAATAAGCAAACTCGGCAAGCCCATGTCCGAATCCGTGCTGCTCACACTACCACAACTTCCTGCGCCCCTGCAGAAGCAATTGGTAGCTGAGGAAAAAACACATCTAATGGCACAAGGTCCCTCAAGAGGTTGTCGAGCAGTTCCCTGTCTGTTCTGGTCAATAGCTCTTACACTTGCGTCACCGTAAAGGCGAAAGAACAAGTCATAAATTCTCCGTGCTCGGGTGCCCGGGTAGCTCTACCTCTGACCTGGCGTCTGAGGGAAAAAATTAGGTGTGCTCCCGGATAGATGAGATGTGTAGCTGGCTTGCCTTCTGGTAGCACAATAGGGGATGCCAGATCGGCTGCCCATTAGTTTGACTGGATTCACTGCTTGAACCCGGCTGGAGTGCGTGTGTATTCCGCCTATCGGGGCCTATGAATTGTCGACTCCCTCTTCTCGTTGTTCTAGCTCTTATATAGTCTAAGGGTGATCTTGAGAGATCCCCAACGGGCGTGGTAATCCAGTTTTGGAGGCGACTCTATGTAATTAAGGCAACGACCTTTCTCTTCTCTCCCTTTTTTCTTTTCCACCGCGGTGCCACAGAACAACTGAAGAACAGTTAGGACCGTCAACGGGCGAAGGAAAATTTGGGAAGGCAAACAACAAGAGGAGGATCACCTTAGGATAGATAGTCGGACAGCCAGAAAAGGTTGGGCTTTCTTTCGTCTTTGGTCTTTTTCCTTTCTCTGGGTTTGAATTGCGTGAAGTGAATTAGGTAGAACAAGTTGAATTGATTGTGAATTGTGTGACTTTTTTACTGGAGTTTTGTTTGTCATAGTTGGTGACTTGTAGCTTCCTCCGCTGCAAAGAGTAGATACACTGTTGCCCGGGTTCTTGTTTTTCAGTACTGCTTGTACAAGGGGCAATTATAATGCCCCACCACATTTCCCCCGTGTTCGGGTACCCCCCTATCGTACCCCATCTGCCACCAGTAAATTTTCGGATTTGAACAACCGCACCGATCAGAGACCCGGGGGGAGCATTTAATGCTCCCCGAGGCCCCCGCCGTGCGGTACAGATATCGACAAAGAGCAGCACCATTATTACTACACTGCTCTCAGGTCTTCTCCATGTGATGGGAGATAAGTTATGCAGAAATCCCTCCGGCTGGTCTTGCAGGGATCTTGCGGGTGTGTCTGAGCGAAGAATTGGTTCCCATACGACCTGTCAGCACGGTGATCCTGTACTCGGGGCAACCATAAGGTGGGCCCACTTCCCCAACGGGTAGGGAATCCGCCTAGAAACCGGCACAAATTACGAAATAAGAGTGATTTCTCATGATTAGAATTGGTGAAGAGAAAAGCAGGGCGCACGTTGCAACTTCTTCCTCCTGATAGTATTATTCCCTACAAGCAGGCCTAGAGACCCACAAAATCACCAGTCTACTCTAAGCACTACTTGTATTCATAAGGCTTGTATTCGTAACCGAGTATCTGCAGGGCCTGTGGTTGTTGATTGGGCTATATAGGGAACACGGAGAGGGGACGGAGGTGAATTGGGGGTAGGTGTACATCCTACCATTAGTATACATAGGGGCCTAGTTATCATACCCGGAACAAAATCAAGCTCCAAGGGCGCTAGACCTAGCAACAGTATTGCGCCCGACATTCCCTCACCCCCGAGTACTCCCCGAGCCACCGGGTTCTCGTCCGCCACGAGACTCGTTCACCTTGCAACAGCAAACCGCCCCAACTCATTTTCGATGACCACGGATCAATTATGATAGCATATCTGCAATTTCCCCATGCCCACTCCCAGAAGCCCAGGACAACGATTTTCAGCCACCTCTGCCGGCATTTTCCTACTCCAACATCCTCACAATCCCCCAATGTCCATTCTCGGTAGCCCATGACAGCGGTGTCTGGCCACTGACGTCAACTGTGTTAGGATTGATATCGCTCCGATCCAGGAGCCGTTGGACAACCCCCTCAGACCCAGCCCCGGCAGCCCAAAATAGTGGCGTTCGGCCACTCTTGTCAGCGCTATCGGGATTAATATCGTTCCGTTCCAATAGTATTTTCACTATTTCCTTGTTCCAACCCCCGGCAGCCCGTGAAAGTGGTGTCCGGCCACTCTTATCAGCGCTGTCGGGATTGACATCGTTCCGTTCCAAAAGTATAGTTACGATTTCCTTGTTCCAACCCCCGGCAGCCCATGAAAGTGGTGTTCGGCCACTCTTGTCAGCGCTGTCGGGATTGACATCGTTCCGTTCCAATAGTATTTTCACTATTTCCTTATTCCCTCCCCCCGCAGCCCAAGAAAGTGGGGTTCGTCCACTCTTGTCAGTGCTATCCGGCTTAACATCGTTCCGTTCTAATAGCTTTGTTACGATTTCCTCATCCCAACTCCCTGCAGCCAAAGAAAGTGGGGTTCGGCCACTCTTATCTGCCTTGTCGGGATTGACATCGTTCCGCTCTAATAGCATTTCTATAACTCGCCCATCCGAAGCCCAAGAAAGTGGGGTTCGGCCACTCTTATCTGCCTTGTCAGGATTGACGTCGTTCCGCTCTAAAAGCATCTTTAAAACCCTCTCATTATCTTCACCTGTCGCCTGTGAATCAACCATCTGTTCGGCAGCCCATGAAAGTGGTGTTCGGCCACTCATATCTGCCTTGTTGGGATTGACATCGTTCCGCTCTAACAGCATCTCCGCAATTCCCACATGCCCATCCTGAACAGCTAGTAACAATGGTGTTCGGCCATCCTTATCTACCTTGTTAGGATTGAAATCGCTCCGCTGTAGCAGCATCTCCACAACCCTCTCACACTCCCTCTCTACAGCCCATGAAAGTAGTGTTTGGCCATGCTCATCTGCCGTGTTGGGATCGACATCGTTTCGTTCTAATAGCATCTCCGCAATTCCCTCATGTCCATCCTTAACAGCTAGTAACAATGGTGTTCGGCCCTCGCAATCTACCATATCGGGATCGACATCGTTTCGTTCTAATAGCATCTTCACAATTCCCTCATCTCCATCCTCAACAGCTAGTAACAATGGTGTTCGGCCCTCGCGATCTACAATATCGGGATCGATACCCTCCTGTTCAAGTAGCGCTTCCACTATCTTCGCATGCCCCTTCCCAACAGCCCACAACAACGCCGTATTTCCAAACAAGTCGGTGGCGTTGAGATCCCATTTCTTTGTCTGAAGTAAAGAAACCATGATCTCCAAAACGCCGAGAACTGCTCCAGCATGGAGCGCCGTGAAACCACTACCACCTCCGAAGTACCCCGTTATATACTCTGGTCCAGAGAGTAAGTACCCCGTTATATACGCTGGTTCAGAGAGTAAGAGTAGTTTGCAAGATATGTGCGCACTGAACCGATCCAGCAGTTCCAATGCAAGCGAAATTACACTTGCCGAGGCTTGTATTTGCGCATGCTCTCTCCAGTAACAAGAAGCGTATTCAAGAAAGGGAGTTGTAGGTGGGGGTGAATCGAGAGCTGGTGAAAGGTCTTTGATGCACCCAAAGTTAAGGTAGGTTAAGCAAACCTCGGCGATCATCGAATGGGGACTACAAAAAAGTGTAGGACTGGCTAGGATATGTTCTTGTAGAGTGAAATGAACAAGACGGACAACGGAAGACGATGAATCGACTGTGACCAGTCCTAGCCCGCAGTTCAATATGGTCCGGATCGAAGGGGCGTTATCATTATCCAAATCGGTAGACCCTATCTCTACCCCTAAGGCTTGGCATAACTCATCCGGTGACAACGGCCGCTCTGAATATGCTACCCACATTATAGCTTCCATTCCTAGCCGCGCCCTGTCCTCCCCCTGCGCCCTGATTCTTTCCAGAGTAGCAGTGTATACACCCCCCACGTCTCGACCATTTGACATCTGTTTAAGTTTTTCCTTCCGACGACGAATTGTTGTCTCCCCGAGGATCGTCTCGATGCTGAGAGAGACAAGAAGGAATCTGTGCACACATTTGTGAGTTACATGATATCTGCCGGATACAGGACAACTAGGCGTCTGGACATACATCTCGGATATTTTCCTTGGAATAATTTCCATTATATCCGCTCTTAGGTTTTCATCCATGGCGTCAGGTTCTGGATCCCCGTCCAACTTCATCCTCAAAAATGCCTCTGTATCTTCCCTTGTTGGACTCACTAGGATAGTAAGGATAGTGTCCACGCTAGGGAAGTACCTCTCCACCTCAGGGCGGATGAAAGGCCTTCCAGTCATGAACAACCGGACATTCGGCAACTCCCGGACGATAGCTTGCAGAACTCCAAGGAGGCCAGTCCGATGCGCCGCGAGAGATTCATCCAACCCGTCAATACATAAAACTACCCAGGATCGTTGCCCAATGGCCGCCTTCAGCATTTGAAGAAGTTCCGGAACCCGCGGGCCCACCCCGCCGAAATGCTCTTTTGCGTCTTCGAAAGCTCTGCGGATCTCCTCCGGAATAACCCCCCTCCCCACCAACTGCTTGAGCATGGCTCCTAGCATGTTCGATGTAGTCTGTTCCTTTCTATCGAGGTAGTCACAATACAGCCCGGCGACTGTGATATCCGGTCGCCTGCCATAAAAATGGTCGACTACCACGGAACTAAAATTTCCAGTTAGCGATCTGGACCCCGCAGCGATTTCTTGTGTTACCTGAGATGAGTCTTCCCCACACCTGGATCACCGTGGCAAAAGAGAACAGAATGTGAAGAGCCATCTCCTCTCGTATCCCATCTCCTGAACTCGTTCGTTCGGAAAATCCATTGCCCCACGCCCTCCAGTCGGTTCCCCCTTAAATGTTGATGTCGATTCCGCGGTTCCAGTGGTGACAACCACTGTAGGACCTGGTTCCTGTCATCCGTTATAGTTGTGCTAAAACTGTGGAAACTGTTGAAGCTGTTGACATTGCAAGATCCGATAATCGTCCGATCGTCCATATTATCTGAAGTCCGGCTGTAGATGCTGCACAGAAGGTTGATGAGGGTCTCAAGGCGTTCAAGAGCCTCCTTAGAGCCAAATAAAACCATGTGGGAGAGTAAGGCTGAAAGATGTCACGTCTCGGCATCTCACCCAATAGTTTCACTCCAACAGGTCACACTATCTTCCAATGAGCCTCTTTCAAATTTCCAAGAAAACTTTGCACTTCCTGCGGCTGAGATACCATATGCCCGACTCGGCTAACTATCAAATTTACCGCACACGTTTGTATTATCGGCATGTCTAACGAAAGTCCGGAGGGTGCCAGAATATTAAACTAGTGAGCGAAGCTAAACATACCTTAACTACTTGGCAAATTCAAAAGTATTCGGAAATGGTCAGTATGCTTGGCACCAAGCATTAAACCCTTGGGGTACTTGAATTGCCTAAAAGAGATCAGATTGGAAGCGAGAAAGTGGAAAAAAGGAAAACAGAAAGCAATTTATACGAAAGAGAGAGGAAATCTGAAGTAGTTTAGGACTGAAATTTATTGCCACCATCGGCAGCCATGCACCGTATCATGACATCTGGTAATTTAACAATCTCATGATTAATTTCTTCAATCGTGATCTTGTCCCACTCCTCCTGCAGAACCTTTCCCATTTCCAGAGGTGTTGTAATTCGTTCTACCCCCCGACGCCGCAGTATCCTCCATTTCATAAGCCTCCATATATGCTCGATTGGATTTAGGTCAGGTGAGTTCGGAGGCCACTTAACCTTTGATATGCCTTCACTTTCTCGCTCCTGATTGTTAGAAATCTCACCTGGACCTTCCAGCTTGGCGCCAAGCATACTGACCATTTCCGAATACTTTTGAATTTGCCAAGTATGGCAATACTCGAGTACTCGTACACGGTTTTAGGAGATCACAGTAGCCATATCCGGCTCTTAGAGAATTTTAGACCAAAAATCGCATCCGCACTCCGTCCGTGGTAGGGATGTCTCGCTTTCAATACCGTAAGCACGGGTAATCGAACACAAGAGAAATGCGTAACTTAAGGTCGTTAAAATTATTCACCTGAGATAGGAGCAGAGAGGCTACGGCCGAACAGTTGAGGCTAAAGAAAAAGAAAAGAAAAGCTTGTGGGCTGGGCAAGTGCTCGTTGAGGCCGCAGTTTCTAATGAGGCCTGGAACGGCTTGACACTACAGAAACTTAAACTTCAACCAGAACTATGATTCTCGCTAATATTAGCCAAGCCTCCCGGAGGGTACTGGAAACAAAGAAACCCGGGATAGTTGTATCTGCTCTTCAAAACGCAAGAGGCACGGCAAACAACTGTCACTTTCACGAGATCACACCGAGAATCAGAAACCACACAAGCCACAATCAATTCAAAATCCACTAAGCTAATCCGCAAACCCTTTACCCAAAGCCAACCCAGAGAACCGCAAAGAAGAGAGAAAAATCCAACCGAAATAAAGCCCAACCTTTCTGGTTGTCCGACTATCTACTGTAGGTACAGGAGATCCTCCTATTGTAATCTGCTACCACAAATTTCCCTTCCTCGGTTCACAGTCCAAAGCGGTTTCCCCGTTGTGGTGGTGGGGAGAAAGCGCGAGAGAAGTAAAAGATCGTAGCTTTACATAAAGTCCCCCTTGACTGCCAAGACTAGGCAACAGCCACCCTGCAGAAAACTTGAGGCCTTCCCAAGCAATGCACATCATCAACTACTGCCTAAGTTATTCGTACACTAGCTAAAGAACCGCAAAGCGAGTAAAGCCAAATTTTATCCGTAACAGTACTCCATCTCTGAGCGCTCACCCAGTCTATGCATCAATTTACTCGATCACTACTCGCTAAAATACTGTCATTCTCAAAGTATCCAGACATGGAGAAATCCTCTTGACACCAAGCCGGATGGTCATACATATGTGAGAGCTTCCTTCCCCGCCAAGGAGCTCCTGGCGGCCGTAAATTGGGTTGGCTCTACCGGATACTGTAAAAACTCAAATAACCGGCCCATGTGCTATGCCGTCGAAAATTTCCTACTCTGGAAGAGGGGCGAGAAGCGCAGCAAAAGGTGACCCGCCCAGCCCCCCTAAGAGCAGTATGATAAAGGAACTAGACCTTACCGGAGGAGGCAACTCTAAAGACATAGCACATGAGCCGATTATTTGATTCTTTACAGTAGGTAATAAAGCTCTCATGGCGCCAACTCGTTTTCTCGATATCCGGATATGTTAACTTGCAAATTGGTGAGCGCAAGAGGCGATTATAAGGCCCAGCAGATCTCTCCTGAGTTTGACTGATTTTACTTTTCCTTATCCGTCACAAGTAAACTTTCAAATTCGCGGAACCCCAATCTGAAACTCTTTTGGGGTTTTAATACCCCCCCCCCCCCGACACCTCAGCCATGAGTTAGAAATACCAGCAAAGGGCAACACTATTGCTACCACATCTCTCCCCCGGGTCCGCCTCGCGTGGTAATGCGAGATATCCAGAAGGCCCCTTCAGTCCTACAGGGATCCTATATCCTGCTCTGCTCGGCTAACTTACCGTGCCCCAACATCTCTGCACCACCATACCGAGGCGCTCGGGAAATGTAGCCAGGGACGGTTTGTGGCATGCAGTGGCTAGGCTACTGTAGCTTCGCCACACATTGCTCCTTCCATTTCTACCAACCAGACCTAGAGGGCCAGGCTTCAGCTACCGGTACACCTTAGTTCTGGGTGCTGCCCCTATATCCCTACTCATATCCGAGCTCACAATTGACACATACCCATTTACTCTAAGTGTTCACGAGTCACGACCGTAGTACTAACTTTAGTTCTGTACTTCCTGAGTCACCGAGGCCTCGGCCACCCTAAACAGCGTTAACCTGGTAAGTCAACAGTGAACCACCCCAACCCACTCCCAGTAACCATATCAATAACCAAGTACTGGCTGGCATTTGGGTTTTATTTTCTCCATTAGACTTCGCCCTCTTGTTCTTTTCCTTTTTCTATGAATCTCAATGTAACAGTGATTGAGGCTGGAGTATGATAGTATTAGTCTATTAGTGGGGGTGGGTGATAGCTGCGACGGGGTCAACAAGGCTTCGGATGGACGAAGAGTTTGCTACTGGGAAAGTAGACGACAGGAACAGGCACATTCCTTTTGCGCTCAATGCTTGGCTTTCTCAGGAACCTTGTTTCGAAACGGGGGTGAGAACCCAGCGCGGAAATACTCAATTTGTTGAGTTAATATGGTAGTATGATTCCAAGCCGAAACCCTTGGAATTCAGCCTCTCCGTAATCACAAAATTCGAATATCTTGGGTAGAGAATGTCTTGGGTTCTTGCTCTCCCTATGTCACCGGGAGTGTCCCATATATACACAAACTTGGCTTTACAGAAAATTTCTTCCTCAACATGACCTACGGTCTCTTCTGCCTTTCTATAACCTTTCTCTCTATCCTGAAAACCCCTCCAAACCTCTTCCTAAGAGCCTCTCGCTTTACCCTGAGGTCTGGTTGCCTCCTCTTACACAATTTTCCCTGCTCCTGGCCCCCTTTACAGTCCAATCATTTCTTGTTTCCTGATCATCATACTAGGACACCCATCAGTTTCAACCTTAGGAAAAGCTTAATCGTTAACCTCCTCCATTCTTTAGTGGCAATTTCTAAATCGCCTCAAGCATTCCCGACTCACTCAATTCTGGGACCATGCACACCATCACTCTTTTGATACCCCAATACCTCCGCCCCCTAAATTTCAAGCCTTTTTTCAAACAAATTTCTACTCCAACAGCCTTTCATATTCCAGTTACAAGCCATAATATAGAGTTTTCATACTTCTCAAAAGCCTGGCCCCGTGGTCTCCAACCCCCAAGCGAGGAGCACCAGGAAGGTTTAGAATATCCCGGACAGAGTATAAGATAAGCCCATCGGAGGCATTGGATCTTATTTACTGGTAATCACAATTACGTTAACTTGTAAAATTAGACCTAGCTGAGACAGACAGGCTAATATCCACCAGGGATCCAATACTAGCTTTCGAGAGATGTTCAGTATTGGAATACGGATTTCATATCGTGGTGATTCACTACTGCATTGCTCTTAGCACGGTCCGGACATCCTTCGTCCCCATGATGCCCAATCTGCATTATCATGGAATGCACATGTTTTCCATTCCCGGTACAATACCAATGATTTCTTTTATGCTTGCCTCCTCAACAAGTGCCCTGCTTAGTGATGGGCACTAATATGATCGAGCAGATCATGGGGGTCATGCTCCACTATGGTCTGGTCAGGAGGAGCATAAGGCCGAGTGATCGATCATATTGTTGTGGAAATATTCAATGGAATGATGGTACGAGATATGAAGAAGTGATTGATTGCTTGAGGAAAAACGGAGCGCACACTTGTTTATCTCAAAGGGAAGGGCGGAAAGCCCCGACTATCTACTGTTTGGGAGCGAGAAGAATAGGTCGATCGAACAATAACAATAACAAGAAAAAGAGGAATGAGAGAAATGCAAGGAGGTATCTTCAATAGTACCGGAGGTCTAGATGTGCGATAAGGTTTGATGCGAGGGAAAGAAGCAATAGTACGAGTGACACTACAGTAGTGCTAGAAGTATGTTTCAACACATATGTGGATCCTGATCGAGTGACCGATCATGATTGTGGCTCCAGCTTGATTAGGGATAGTAGATTATCATCAACTTCACTTGAGTATTATTCGAGCCTTTTTACGTGTTAGGATATCGATGGGAAATTGGCTTTGGTTTTGCAGTAATTGCGTTTCCTGTTTTTCGTTTTCCCATATCAATATATCTTTTCTTAGGCTATCAACATGTGAGCATAAGAAATGCTTTTCCGCGAACAACTACCCCATGGCACCTGATTTCTCTTGCCCATCGCTTTCTGCAGTGCTTTCACTCTCTGCTCCGTAATCTCGTCCCTCGGTCAGCAATTCTTTATCAAATTCCTCCCTCTCATACTCCACTAAAGTTAATCCATGCCAGGCTTTGGGAAGCATAAGGAGTCCAAGGCTGAGTGATCTATCATGACTGAATTTACAAGAGTTCAGTCCAGTATCGTTGACTATGATGGAGCAGTACCCACGATTGATCTACTCGAGCAGATCATAAATCCTGTGCTCGACTGCGTCGTGGCCGAGGGCCCCTTGTGGTGCAGATGCTCCGGCATACTGTGCTCTAGTCAAATTCGATCATGATTTGGCTGTGTCCATCACCAGCGGTGCTTCCTATCCTTTCCTTTGTTGTTTTGCCGGGGGATATTGGAAAATCCTTCTGGATACCGATTTCGATTCCTTTACTATTTCTAAATTAGCCTGTCAAGTAGTTGGTGTCTGCTATTGCCCTTTGAACTATCTCAAGTCCCTCAAAGTCAAGTATATTCGATCAGCATTAATGTTGACACATCCCTAAACGGTCTCGGAATCCACTTAATCATGTTGGATTGCATATAGGGTATGCGGTCAGGCTGTGTGGTTCAGCAGTTATGCGGATATGCAGTTGCACAAGTATGCTTGTATGTGGATATGCAAGCATACTGCTAGGACATATATAGTTAGAGGGCATACCGCTTTGTGGTGCAAGGCATTTAGGCATTTAGAAGTAGGTTGCTGTTTTCAGATTCTATGCCCAACGGGTACCGGTTATTGGTTTTGTTGATACCCACCGTCATTGATCATTTCTTCGTATCCGGCATTTGGTTCCATGATGTTTCTTTCAGGCACTTTTCCCTTAGACATACCGAAATTGGAGCACTGGCGGGGTTTAGGCCTTAAGGATGACGGAAGATCATGGGAGGCAAGGCAGGGTTCCCAATAGTCCGACCGGTCAAGTGTTGGAAGCAGGACCATGCCCGCCAGTCCCGGTGGATGTCAATGACTGGAACTGACTAACTCGGGGGGTCCGGACTGGTCCTGACTGGTCCCAGACCAGGCTTTATAAAAGATTCCATAGTCATGTAATATCACTCACTTAGGGAGCCGAAAAAAGTTTGATATTCGTGAACCTATTTTCGCCGCTCCTAATATAAGCGAGGTACTATCTCCATTTTGACTCTTCTGAGATTCCACAGTATAATCTATGGAAACAATGAGTTTAATTAAGAAAAGCTTTGTTTAAACGTAATATATCGTAACAAAAATATTAAGAAGCAAAACGGGATGTTTTGGAGGGCTGGGTTTTCCTGGACCCATCAACATAAGCTATTTATCCTCTCTCATACACAGCCTTAGTAAATCAAATATTTCATTACTGAACTGCGATCAGTTCTCATACTAGACTCCCGAACAGGTGAACACAGTGTTATGCGACATAGCTGGTATCCCCTGCAGCCCCCCTCCCTCCCCAACTGCCCCCCACTGTCCGCTTCGATGCCACTATCTCACCCCATGGGCTCCCACGTTCGACCTAAGTACTGCCGTCCTGCACCTTCGCTACAAACATTGTTTCCATTACTCCACACACCTCTGTCGCAACACAGGAACATTATAGCTGGAGTGCCACCTCCATAAATTACGGTAACTGTATAACGGATGAAACCATACATCACACTCCCGAGATATAAGGAGACTTCCAAAAGCGCTATCAACATGGAGGAGCCTTCCCCTAACTTGTGCAGCTCTTAGCTTTCGTCGATTTGCCCTCCCCCAACAAGCGGATAAAGTGGGGATCCCAACACGATCGGATCTATGCGGTATCGCTAAGGGGCATCTATACGAGCTTGAACCAAAGTTTTAGCAAAAGAGAGAGGATTAAACCCCGTCCGACAGATGCGGGAGAGGCATATATATAGGAATAGGAGTGAGAAAGAATAAGGAGTCAGAGGAATAGAGGAAATCATAGGATAGACCGGGGAAATTAAAAGAAAATGAATCCTTCCCCGGTTCTTATGTGCATTTTCCTTAGTTACAACAACATGGACAGCTTTCCCGCCACCTTGCCAGTCGGCTATTCGAAAGAAGTAACGAATCCGGTGGCAGGCAAGTAGCTGTGGAAGTTGGGTGCGCATATTGGGAGGGGCATGGGTGGGGAACCAGCAGTCGACAGGAGAGAGAGAGCTTCCCGTATGTAAATGGAGAGAGACAATATGTGGCCGGTGGTATATCAAAATCGCCGGATCCTTTTGGGAGGTGGCTCGGGTAGCGAGGATGGGCCCGACACGAAGGGCCCAAATAATTCCCCCCCAAGTCCTATCATCAAAGGGTCATGTGACTCCGCTTGCCCATGGACGGCCTTCGCGCGGTTATTCTCGGTAGGCTTTAGAAACGGTGTTTGGCCATTCTCGTCTACAGTGTCGGGATGGGCATCGTTCCGCTGTGACAGCATCCCAACAATTTTCTCATGCCCATTCTTCGCCGCCCATGACAATGGCGTTCGGCCACTCTCGTCAGGGCGGTTGGGATCAACATTGCCACGCTTCAACAGCAGGTCGACAATCCCCCCGCACCCACCCCCGGCAGCCCATGAAAATGGTGTTCGGCCACTCTTATCAGCGCTATTGGGATTGACATCGTTCCGCTCTAACAGTATCTTTACAACCCTGATACACGGATCCTTGCTCTCCCAACTCTGCATCCACGGCGTGACAGCCCGTGAAAGTGGCGTTCGGCCGTCCCCATCCTTAGCCTCGGGATTGACATCGTTTCGTTCCAATAGCATCAGCACAATTTCTCCGTGTCCACTCTCGGCAGCCCTTGAAAGTGGCGTCCGGCCACACTTATCAACGGTATCGGGATTGACCTCGTTCCGCTCTAACAGCATCTTTACAACTCTCTTATACCTTTCCTCGGTATTCGCCCCCCAACGCTCCGGCCCGGCAGCCCATGAAAGTGGCGTTCGGCCACACTTGTCAGCACCGTCTGGACTGACACCGCCCTGCACTAATAACATCTCTACAATTCCCCTATTCCCATTCTTAGCAGCCAATGACAAAGGCGTTCTGCCCAAGTGATCTACAATATTGGGATCGACACCCTCCCGCTCTAACAGCATCTGCACTATCGCATCATGCTCCATCCTGGCAGCCCACATCAATGCCGTACTACCAAACGAGTCAGTTGCGTTAAGATCCCATTTGTTGATGTTAAGTAAAGAAACCATGATCTCCGAAACCCCAAAAAAGGCTCCAGCGTGGAGTACCGTGAATTTTGTCGGACCATCAAAACCATCGAAGCCCCAGTGCTCTGGCTTCAGGAATTGTCTAGGTAGGTGTATCTCGGAAGATAGATGGGCATCGTATCTATCAAAGAGATTTAATGCAAGCGAAACTACACCCAACGAGGTTTGTCTCCGGGCATGTGCTGCCCAGTAACGAGAAGCGTATTCAAGAAACGGAGTTGTTGGTGGGAGTGGGCGTGAGGCTGGTGAAAGGTCCATGATGCACCTGAAATTAAGGTAGGTCAAACAAACCTCAGCAATAATTGAATGGGGGCTACAAAAGAGTGTAGGATTTGCTAGGATATGTTCTTGTAGAGTGAAATGAACAAGACGTACTCTGGAAGAGGAGGAATCGACTGTGATCAGTCCTAGCCCGCAGTTCAATATGGTCCGGATTGAGGGGATATTGTCATTGTCCAGATCTGTTGATCCTATTGCTACCCCTAAGGCTTGACATAGCTCGTCTGGTGACAACGGCAGCCGTGAATATGCTATCCACATTATAGCCTCCATTCCTAGCCGCGCCCTGTCCCCCCCCTGTCCCCTAATTCTTTCCAAAGTAGCAGTATATACGTCCCCTACGTCTTGACCAGTTGACATCTGTTTAAGCTTCTCCCTCCTTCGACGAATTGTTGTCTCCCCGAGGATCGTCTCGATGCCGAGAGAGACAAGAAGGAATCTATGCACAATCATTCGTGAGTAACATAATTTCTACCGGATACAGGAAAACTGGGAATCCGGGCATACATCTCGGATATTTTTTTCGGAATAATTTCCATTATATCTCCTCTTAGGCTCTCATCCATGGCATCAGGTTCTGGGTCCTCATCCAACTTCATCCGCAGAAATGCCTCGATGTCTTCCCTCGCTGGGCTCACTGAGATAGTATCCGCGCCAATGAGGGAGTTCTCAACCTCGCTACGGATGAAAGGCCTTCCAGTCAAGAACAACCGGACATTCGGCAACTCCCGGACGATAGCTTGTAGAGCTCGAAGGAGGCCAGTCCGATGCGCCGCAAGGGATTCATCTAACCCGTCAATACATATAACCACCCGTGTTCGTTGCGCAATGGCTGCCTTTAGCATTTGAAGAAGTTCCGGAGCCCGCGGGCTTACTCCGCCGAAATGCTCTTTTGCGTCCTCGAACGCTCTCCGTATGTCCTCCGGGATAGTCCCCCTCCCCACCAATTGCTTGAGCATGGCTCCTAGCATGTTCGATGTAGTCTGTTCGTTTCCACCGAGGTAGTCGCAATACAGCCCGGCGACTGTGATGTCCTGCCTCCTGCTGCAAAAATGGTCGATCACCGCGGAACTAAAATTACGAGTTAAGTTAGCGATGTGGGCTCTCTCCCGCGATCTCTTGTGTTACCTGAGATGGGTCTTCCCCTGGATCACCGTGGCAAAAGAGCACAGAATGAGAAGAGCTATCTTCTCTCGTATCCCATCTCCTGAACTCGTTTGTTCGGAAAATCCACTCTCCCACACCCTCCAGCCGGTTCCCTCTCAAATTTTGATGTCGTCTTTGCGGCTCCAGCGGTGACAACCATCTTAGGACCTGATCCCTGTCATCCGCTATAGTTGTGTTGAAACTGTTGACATTGCATGACCCGATAATCGCCCGAGTGTCCATATTGTCTGAAGTTTGGCCGATAGATGGTGTACTAGCATGGAGCAAAAAGTGATCGGAAAAAAAGTAGTTGGTGCAACACCACTTTTTTTCCGGTCACTTACCCTCACACCCAAGTACAGAGGTGATGGGTAGGGGGGGGTCTTAGGGGGTCTCAAGGTGGTCGAGAGCCTCCTCAGAACCGAAGAAAATCATGTCGGAGAGTAAGGCTGTGAGATGTCACACCTCCGCATTGCACCCAATACGCCAAGAATACAACATCTCCCAATCAGCTCTCTAAAATTCGGAACGCAGTTTCAGAGGCTGAAATCATCAATTATGGTACCGGTGATTAGCCACTCTTCCCATATGCCAGACTTAGCTCACTATCAATCATAGCCCAGATGTCTGCAGTATGCGCAACAAGGATTCGGAGTGTGCTAAAATATTGAATTACCGTAGTGAGCAAAGCTAAACAAACCGTACAGTACTAGGGTATGATATAGACTTAGAGTGATCGGGCAGATAGGGATTAAAAATCTATCCAACCCGTCAATATAACCACCCGTTGTCGTTGTACAATTGCCGCCTTTAGCATTTGAAGAAGTTCTGGAACTCGCGGGGCTGCGCCGCCAAAATGCTCTTTTGCGCCTTCGAAAGCTTTTCGTACAGTACTAGGACAAAAAGATTCGTCCGATGCCCATTTTACACCAAAGTAGCCGATTTCGCCACCCTCCCCCAGGCCACAATTCCTACGAGAACCCACAAAAATTTGGCTGTGTATTAGAAAATCCGTAGATAATATAATGAAAGTTACAAAACTCTTAAATATCACAAGGGGATGGAGAAATGGTTGTTTAAGTAGAAAGGAATTGGTTGTCATGTACCTTTTTGTATGGAGCCCCATACAAAAATGTAGGTCACTTTCACACAGGCTGATGCAATCATAAACAATGGAAGCAGCTTTGATTCCTTGTACTTCTACTTCTGGAATTTTGAATAGATTGTGACTTTCTAGCCAGAGGAAAGATTTGAAGTGTTTCCATGCACACAGTGTTGGGAATTGTCGGTTTGGAAATGTCAAATTTGGCCCTAAAACCAGTATCGGACGAATCTTTTTGTCCCCGTACTTTATGTCCTCCGGGATAGTCCCCCTCCCCACCAACTGCTTGAGCATCGCTCCTAGCATGTTCGATGTACCGTAGAAACTGGAATAATTGGACCTCTCGCTAGGACGTTCGAAATTCCCTCTCTTGGATAGGGGGGCGAGCGCACAGCGAAAAGTGACCTCCTAAGACCGAGCTTAAGACAGAAAAAAAAGAAAAAAGAGCCAAACCATACCAACAAAGGCAACTCCAACGTCCTAGAGTCAGGTCCAATTATTCCAGTTCTTACGGTAGTCTGTTCGTTTCTATCGAGGTAGTCGCAATACAGCCCGGCGACTGTGACGTCCTGCCTCCTGCTGCAAAAATGGTCGATCACTGCGGAGCTAAAATCACACGTTAGCGATGGGAGCTCTCTCCCGCGATTTCTTGTGTTACCTGAGATGAGTCTTCCCCACACCTGGATCACCGTGGCAAAAGAGCACAGAATGAGAAGAGCCATCTTCTCCCGTATCCCATCTCCTGAACTCTTCTGTTCGGAAAATCCATTGTCCCACACCCTCAAGTCCGTTCCCCCCTTAAATGTTGATGTCGTTTCTGCGGTTCCAGTGGTGACAACCATTGTAGGACCTCACTCCTGCCATCCGTTATAGTTGTGTTAAAACTGTTGAAATTGAATGACCTGATAATTTCTCGCCTGTCCATATTGTCCGAAGTCTGGCCGTTAGGTGGTTCATAGAAAGGATGAATAGGGGTCTCAATGTTGTCAAGAGATTCCTCAGTGCCGAAGAAAATCATCTCGGGGAGTAAGGCTGTGAGATATCACATCTCGGCATTTCACCATGTCGCAACATTTCCCCATGAGCCTCTTTCAAATTCCGAAGAAAAATTTGCACTTTCTGCGGCTAATGGATCACCGCTCTTCCCGAATGCCAGACTCAGCTTACTATCTAGCTGAGCGCGCATGTTTGCATTACCTGTATATCCAACAGAAGTTCGAAAAGGTGCTAAAATATTAACTACCGAGAGAAGTTAAACATACCTTAACTATGGCCATACACGATTTTACGAGATCTCGGTAGCATATCCGGCCTCGACGCGTTTTACACCCAGAATCGCATCCGCACTCTGTCCGTGGTAGGTATGTCTCACTTTCAATACCGTAAGCACTGGTACTCAAATAGGAGTGAAATGGGCAATGTCTTTGAAGGTACTCTCCTGAGGTGGGAGTAGAGAAGCCACAGAAAAACAGCGTGACCAAAAGAAAAAGAAAACTAGACTTGGTACTCGCACGCCGAGGAAGCACCTTCGGTGAGTCTTGGAATGGCTTGACACTGAATTTCGGTACGGATCAGCGAGAACTATGATTCTCGCGAATATTCGCCAAAAATTGCCGAGGGACTGCCTCTCTGAGCGTCCGCCCAGCGTATGCACCAACTTACTCAATCACCACTCGCTAATTCGTTAAAGTACGATATGCGGGCATAGAGAAAGTTTATTGGCGCCGAGCTAGAGGGTCATACTTGTACCAGATACCGCTAATGAAGCCCTCTTGGCGTCAACTTGTTTTCTCTATCAGGATAAGTGACCTCACTATCGCAAAACACCCCAAACACAGTCTCCACCGATTGGCTTGTAACTATGGATTGCTGAGATTCGACTAATCAGGAGCGAACTGTGTATTTGGGGCGGAGTGTGTATTTGGTGCACAAATTGGCCGGCGCCAGAAACAATTAAGAGATCCTGCCCAGTTCTCCTGTATTTGACGGGCTTTGCTGCGCTTTACCTACCACGGGGGGGTTTTTATTTTTTTCACTTCGAATCTGCGGAACTGCGCCGATCAGAAACTCTTTGGGGCTTTTAGCGCTTGCGGATACCTAGCACGCAGTACAAATATCGGGAAAGAGCAGCACCATTACCGTATTACCACGCCGCTCTATCGAGTCTCCCTAGCTTGGGATCATAATACGGGTTATCCAGAAAACCCTTTCGGTTTTGGGAGGATCCTATGTCCTAATATTCTACGACACTCGGCTAACCCACTGTGCCCTAAAATTTCAGCCCGGTAAGACAATGATACCGCCATTTTGCTTCTCCACACATTCCAGCTTCCTATCTCACCAGAGAGCCACGCCTCCGCCCCACCGTAACTCTGTGTGTGATTCCTGATGTCCAAGCCAAGAATTGATACCCGTTTGCTCCTTTAATAAGCTTGTACAGAACCATTTTCAGTAGTACTCCTCAAGTCGCTTTGGCCATGTCCACCTTAAACCCCGTTAACTTTATATCATACTCTAGTAGCTATCAGAAGCAATACCGTCTATCACTTAATCACAGCTACGACGAGGCAATCTTTCATTATTTTTTGCCTAATCGAGAAGGGCCTGGGCCCGCTGGAATGCAAAATTAATAAAAAGGTGGAATGGTTTGGTGCAGAGAAGATGGCGAACAAAAGTTACGCAGAGGGTGATCCCCAATGACATCATAAAATAACAGGAGCCTGAGGTTCTTAATGGCTTAGTGGCCACTTATAGATACCTATCGAAACAATTGTCCCCTAAAACTGGGTCTGATGAAGCCTAAGGGAAAGCACAAAAGATGAAGCGAACGAAAGTGTGATCACAATAGACTCTAAGTGGAGCGGTCAAGGATGGAGGAATGGTGGACTAGATGGCTGCTAACTCTGTAGCTAAGGCCAAGCTAGGAGATATATCTCTCGGTCTAACTAACCACAACAAAACACTCCCGAAACTCAATGCACTCTAAAGAAACACATACAGCTAGCAATACCTAATCCCTAATTATCACAAAAAATCTAGACCCATCCTGATATCCCATGATCCACCGTAATCCTAAGGCCTACGCCTGGCCGGTGTACCAACTTCCCTATACCTAGTTAAATAGGGTATGAAAGAAATAGTGAGACCAAATACCAGATACCTCATACCCTATGGCTAGAAACATCAACAAAACAATGAAAGAAATATGTTATGCCTAGCGGCATGGGATGTGAGATCGGAGAATACTTAAACGTTGGATATCTAAAAAGACACATGCCCTAAACTGTATCTCTCCTGGCCGCATATTTGCAGATTATATGATACGTGCATATCTACACAACCGCCTAACCGCATGCCCTATAGGTAATCCAGGGTTGAGCAATCAGAGGGGATCCCCTTTTAAATCTATGATTTGCCGATATAGTCTGATATAGTCTAATTGAACTTATTCTAGAGATATTGGGTGAGCTGGCGAAGCGGCTCATGGCTGGCCAGATAGTGTTCCTAGAGAACCTTTCCATTAAAATTCGTCTTTCGGGAGACTATTGATAGAGAGGTATTTGACAAATATCAGGGTGATAGGAGGAGTGAATTTATTCCAGTCTTGGATGTTGAGTAGACGAGAGAGGCGAGGTATGATTATAGACTTTCTTATCTCATCCTGTGCCGGATTGCTAATAGTAATGACAAGGGTAGAGAAAAAACATAACAAAAGACACCCGACATTTCCACTGGTCACTACACATATTATGTTGGAAACGATGCTGCTCGCCATATTCTCCCGATGCCTCCTTTGTTGTTTAGATAGCAGTCGGGGACCCACTTGCTTGACTTCGGAAATGCGCTGAGGATTCGGGCACATGTTTCAGCTTCGGGCGTGTTTGTGGAAAGCATTTCGAACGCAGAAATGCGCGATAGTTTTGGAATCGTGCGGCTTTCGGGAAAGCTGGGAGAAAAGCGGAAGCATAGTAAGGCCAGTGCGAGAGAGCTGGAAGTCCGGCGGCAGTGGGAGACTTATTTTTCCTTTTGTCAGCCCGAGCGTCATGATGTGGTAAGAAGACTCACATGGAGCAGCACTGTAGCTCATAGATAGATATGATGTCTTTGTGACTGATATATACTCCTGTGATCGCCCGCAGTTAGTTAGTTAGTCAGTCGGAGTAGTCGTTGAGCGTGAGCCTGAGGTTGTTGTTAGTGAAAAGATTTTCCCCGTCCCTGAGTGTGCTATCACTTGCGTTGGGAGTTGTCTGGCGTTTTCGTTTTGTTTCACCGTTCTTCACTCGCCGTGGATCGTTTCGCCGTCGAAGTCCAAAATATTATACCTCTTGCTCTGCACACCTCCACAGGACAAGGGGACAACATGGCTGTAGCTTCTCTATAAATTCCAACTCTGGAACAAATGGAACCACCGACAACACTCCCGGAAGACAAGAAAACTTCCAAAAGTATGATGAATATGTAACTACCTTCTCTCAATCCAACAGCTCCCAGCTCTAGTCCTTTCTTCCTCCCTTCCAACCGGACGATAAATCTAGGACTTGAATCGGATGGTATTCATGCAGAAAAAAACAAAAATGCTTCCATCATAATTAAGAGAGATAAATATATACTACTAGAGGGGAATTAGAGCTATAGACTATAGGCATTGAAGTATAGTACCCCAATCTTTAAGTTCACAAGAGTTAAGCGGCCGTTTGAGTATCCCTCCCCTCCCAGTTCTCAAATGGCTGAAAACACCTTCTCAATACGCAACTTGCTCATACAGTCTGAATAGATCCAAACAAGAGGAGACATCCGACGGCCGAAAAGAGATGATTTAGGATCTTCACCACTACTAGTTTTCCTGATGAACCACTTTTTTCAAGCTGATTTTGCGGCACCGACACCATCGAATCGCTCGGTGGCGTAGCAGGATGACCAACATGAGACCTGGGCGTTGCGTTTCACAGGTAAGGAAAGTATAACTATAGACTTAGTTACTGTGTTGGATACTGAATTGCCAATCGTAAAGACAAAGATGTATATAAAAACATAATGAATGTCAACGTATGGAAATGAGGGCCGCACGGAAGTAGATAATAGACTAAGAGATTTCGCCTGGAACTTAGGCACTTTGGAGGAAGGATGCGGAACGTAAGGTTTCCGCCTGTAATACTTCGTTCATTCGCTCTCGCTCTCAACTCTGCTCTTCCCGACTCTAAACTAAAATCAAACTATCGGTAGAGACAGGTGTATAAATAAAATATAATACAAGTTCCTGATCCTCCCAAGGATCACCACACCTATCTCTGTGTTTGCCACATGCCCCCATTCCTCCGTACACTCCAGTGATAATAAAGAAAAGAAGATTGCGGATAAAGACTTTTAAAGAATATTCTCCCTTATACGCTCCGTTTGCATATCTCCTAAACTATCCTTGCCACTCCCGTAACAAACCCAAGCATATCCGTCTAACAGCAGCGAAAAGCATTTCTGATTGCTGGACGGATCGCCAAGCATCTTATTCCTATTTTTCCGAACACCGCCGTGGTATAGGTTTGATATAGTTCGAGTAGCTTCCCTATAAATTACAATAACAATATTTAATAAGACCACAAACAACATTCCCGAAATGTAAGAAAATTCCCGCAAGTACAAACATGTGAGAACCTTCTCACAATTAGAACGGTTCTCAGATTTCGTCCCTCCCTCGTTGCATCGAAGGAATTGATAGAGCAGGGATTCGGGCGTGATCGTATTTGTGCGGTATCCCAAAGGAGAGTCGGAAGGCGCTGAAGGTAAAGTTCTAGCAGCAGTCTGATGGAGGTCTGGTTTCCGCGCAGGGAATATGCCGTCGGACAGGCACCGCAAGGGCACAGCAATGATCGGATCTGTCGTCACGAGAACGATCCGGGTCAGTCGCTGATAGGAAAACTGAGATGT
>Ga0307517_10001239_pt1 | contig 42839 bp, 52 predicted proteins | sample 23_EM_MG_FD_194515 | JGI IMG/M metagenome (GOLD analysis project Ga0307517, IMG submission 194515) | Populus trichocarpa ectomycorrhiza microbial communities from riparian zone in the Pacific Northwest, United States - 23_EM | ecosystem: Host-associated > Plants > Roots > Unclassified | place...
CCACTCAACTCCCAAAACATGCTCCCTCCCAACCCCTCGCGCTTAATCCACTCTCCCTTCCACTTCGCGACCTCCTCACTGTCAAACGTGATCATCTCCTTCTTGTCGTAATCGTACGACCAGCTCGCCATCATCTCCTCGTCACGGAACATGTAGGAGCCGGGGAGGGGGAGGGCGCGGTAGTCGTATACGCCTTTCTCCCATGAGCCAGGTCCGACCCCCGAGAAGGGCTTGCCGGGACCCTCGGTGTTCATGAAGGAGCGACCATAGAGGGGGATGCCGAGAATGAGTTTGTGACGAGGGACACCTTTGGCATGGTAGAATTTGACGGCTTCGATACCGCTGATGGGCCCGCCACGAATGTTGGCTTGGTGCCCTGAGACGGAATCCCAGGACCCGGCTGAGCAGGCGACACAAATTAAAACAACACTTAACAGGATAGGGTGAAAAGGGTAAGCCTTACCATAATCGTATGCCATGAGGTTCCAGAAATCGAGGTAACGGTTCATCTCAGCTACATGGAGCTTTTTGTAGTTCTGTGGACCACAAGGTGCGGCAATCTGTGTAATTAAGTTAAGGGGGTGTCAACTACGGGCCAGGAAACCACACATACCGTCAGTAAGAAACGACAATTGCTCCCTTTCTTCCGTTGGTGGTGATCCAATGCATGTCGAAGTTCCTTTAGGAGCTCAGTGTATCCTCGTGCTTGTTCGTTATTTTGGGGATACTCGTAGTCGATGTCCAGCCCGTCGAGACCGTAATCCTCCAAGAGTTTTATGGATGATTCGACAAACTTGCTGCGGAATGCTGGGGAGACGACCACAGGATGGAACGATGGAGAATATGTCCAGCCGCCTGTGCCCAGTCGAGATCAGTCCGCGGTCTGACTTGAGTTTGGTAGCGGTGTACTCGCCTATAGAGAGGAGAAGTTTGAGGTGCCGATGCTGCTTCTTAAGCATGTATATGGCTTTGAAGTTGCCAAAGAGGCCTTTGTCATCCCACGAGTCGCCAGGGTAATGAATCTCTTCGTCGGCCCATTTATCGGAAAGGAAGACTTCTCCGGAATCATTCCGTACGTTGGCGAATGCGTAAAGGAGGTGCCTGGTGCTACAAGTCAGCCTCCCATGGTTCACTGCAGACGAAGGTTACGACCCACGTGAGGTCTTCGGTTGGGATTAAGGAGGGCGGATACTTTCGCCCATAGATACCCCTAGACGGACACGAACGATAAGATATCTGTTGCGACTTTGATTGTGTTGTATTGAAGCGCACCAATTAACGAAACTGCTCATACGAAATCCCCCCGTTAGATCGCCAAGGGGAGAAAATGAGAGGCGAGAGCACGTACTATCCAATGCTGTATTTTCCGTTTCCTGGCATGGGAGTGTTGGTTGAGGAGTCGTCTGGCTTTGGTTCGGGCGTTCCTGCGCTGATGTCACCACCACCGGCGTGCTGCGGATCTTGGACGGACCACTGGCCGGCCTTGTAGGAGCAGAAGGCGGCGACAACGAAGGCGAGCGCCAGAAGCAGATACCTTGCAAGAGGGGCGTTTCTTCTCGACCTCGACCTCGGCGAGCGGTCGTCGTCTAGGGGTTCGTCTGACGTCGAAAGTCTTTCGTATTGTCGACCTGGCATGGAGGAGCGGAGCCACCGGACGGCCCGACAGAACCGTGATCGGCCTCAAATTATGCCATGATCGGGCCTGTGATCAACTACCGTAAGGCGCAGGCCAGGCCTCGTCAGTCAACCGACCAATCCATGGTTATTTCCATGGGGTCCATCTCGTTCGAGACCCGACTGACAGCCCATACACAACTCCCAAAAAGTGTCTGTTTTTGAATTCCCGCCTCGCGTCTATGGCGTTCTGAAATGCGGAAAACAGAAAAACGGGGACATTCTGGGCGATGAATGTATCCCCTGGGATCCACTTATGTGTCAGGTCGGAACGTCGATCGAGTCTTGGCTTTGTGGTTTCCTGCAACGAAGGAAGCTACTTTATGCAGGGCACCATGCTACAATGGTATCTCACCACGGACACCCCACACTCCACGTACCAGCATCTCCTCTGGCTGAACCGCAGACATGACGCTATCACACGACGTTTCAACCATTGCAATTGGCACGTTCTTGTAAGTTCCCAAGTTCGTCGGGTTTGCGGCCTGCCTCACCCACTTCACCCTGACTTCAGATGGGATTATTTAACAACCCTCTGGTTCGAGGCCGAATTCATGAGGGGTACGCTTAGGATACGATGGTCGTTGGTCCGTCTATTCCCCCGCACACTAAACACCCGTACTCAACCAAATAGATCCCTTACTTCCTCACCCGTTATATCACTTTGGGGTTTATAATTGGATGGTGAGATCCATCTCCCAGGCTGTATTTGAACCACTACCAATATCCTCCAGTATAGTCGTTCAGATGTCGAGACTCCAGGTGAACTGTGGCGGTGAGCACTTTACACCAAGGGCCGCTATGTACTTATACCCGAGCTTCCAGCGGTATACCTCATCGGGCTTGTATGCTACCCCTCCCAATGTATCGAAAACCCGTGGCTCACCCCGACTTCAGGTTTTAGGCAAGGCCGCTGTCACCTCCGCGTCTGTAAATCTAGTCATTCGCACGTAAGCCGTCCACCCCATATGTCCCACCTTTTAGCCAGCCTGAATGCACAATAGGGTCGTCATCTGGTCATACCGGTGGTATATCGTCCTCTTACTGGGGGTACTCATCACCGGGCAGGTTATACTCATTGGCATAGGCATGTGATATCCTCTGTGCTACTGCTTAGGTCGATTCTGATTCGGTGTGCAGGATTTCGAGATCGGAACTACTCTGCAACCTGGAGCCATGAGCTTCAGTACTGCGTCAACGACGCTACCTCGCGACAGAACCTCGGCATTTTCGCACCTTATGGTTGAGTGATACGATAAATAAAACCAAATTCATTCCCTGATCACAGCTTCCTCAGCTTTATTTGTAGACCTCGTAATTGTCATTCTAACCGTTGCTGGTCTTCGAAAGTCAAACCCTTCAAAAGGATTCGCTGCTGTATTAATCCACCAAGGTTTTGCTTTTTTCCTTGTGGTTCTCTTCTTCCAAACATGGGTGACGGTGAGTCAGATCCGATGCACTCAGGACATCGGTCGTAGTTAAATCCGCTCGTTACCCAGGCGGCCGTGTTCGCTGGAGATAGTGGTATGGGCCATATGTCATGGAGAGCGGCGCCCAGATTGACTCGATTCATTCAGCGACTTTGATCTCCATATCCAGCCTTCTGTGTGCAGTGATTGTGTACAGCCCATCCCTTGTTTTGCTCCATGCAGTGGTCTCATGCCTTCTCTTAGCCCCATGGTGTCTTGTTGGCTGGTCAGATCCATTTTCTATAACTCTTTCAGGTCTGTTTGTGCGGCCAGACAATTCACTATGCCCTGGGCTGACTTCACACGCTCCGTGCCAGCCTCTCCAGATCGCCTACTATTTCGTGCAAGAGCTCGATGACGGCTGGGGAGTTTTGCCGAAGAGATGGGGTCCAGCTTACTACGCGCCTCGAATTAGGAAGCGCTACCTCATCATGCTGATCCGTGTCCCCGACTTTCGCGTTTCACGACCATCTCCGGCGGTAAAATCCTCATGGATTGCCAATTTATATGGGTAGAACTATTTACCGTACCGTCACGCGTGTACAAAACTCAATGTACGATTACCTCCGAATCGTAGCCCCCAAACAACTTACCTCACATCCAGCCCTTCATCCACGAGGCTGTGAGAAGGAACCTCGAGCGACTCGGCCTCGGGACGGTTCCGCTCTGATCCGCCTATACTCTTTTGTGTGACCGATTCGTCCTGCTCTCCTCCACCCTAACGCGCGCCCAGTCACAAGTACGTATCCTACAAAGTGTCCTGACACACGCACTAGGAACTATCACATGGGCGTTGGCTATACGGATCTGCGTATTATTGCATCGGGAATATAAAATAGGATCTCGCCGCGGTTTCGGATCTGTTCTTGCCCTCTTATGTCAATGGAGAGTCCAGGCAAGGAACATCGGACCTACATCTCCACACCAATCATCGTTGACCTATCTGTTCGCCTACACGTATTTGGTTCCGACACTACGGTTGGGTCACACGCCACACCGCCAAGGACTCGGAGGGTGGGGCAGCGGATAGAACGGCAGACAATTGTCTGTCTATTGGCGTACGAGATGATAACGTTACAGGAAGGTGATGTTACACTTTGGCTAGAGGCCATGGAGGCGAAAGTCCCCGTAGCAAGAATAAGGGAAAGAAACGACCGTCGCGCGAGATATGAAGAACAAAACATCGGTTCCGACTCTATTTCCTCGCATCACTGCACCTGGGCCTCCTACAAAAGAGTGGCGCGAATGTCAGATACATCAATCCTGGAAGATCCTATGGTATTGATGGAACCTTGAGCTCCATGCTTACCTGATCGACAAATTCCTGGGCTTCCTCGCGTTTGATCGTCCGGATTGAGCTCACCTTTTGATTGTCAAACAGAACTCCATAGAATTTGTCGGCTGTCATCAGCATTTCCGGTCTAAAAGTAGTCGTGATGAACTGGGCCGTCTCCGAAAGCTCGTGGATCATCCCTGTGGGTCGTTCGGACCACCGGTTCGATCATCGTCAATCATCACGTCATGTCTGCAGTTCGCTGTCGAGGAACTCACCTGCGACAGCGGTTCGGTACTGTGCGTCAAGGTTGGCATCGATCTTTTGGGGGAAGGTTGGGTCAGATGAAATCCGGAGAGCGGGAAAATATTGGTCCTTACTTCATCAAAGAGATAGAAGGGCGCAGGATCGCATTTTTGGATGGCGAATACTGATGGGGTGGGGATTCCGTCTTTGTCTCGGAATGATAGCTGGCTGAATGGACACTTACCTGTTGCAAGAGCAACCAGTGACTTTTGCCCCCCGGAGAGTTGTTGAATCCGCAGGCCTTCATCAACTTTCGAGTTAAACGACACCTGATACTCGTTAATACCGCACAGGATCAACGGACCGAACAAACCACGACGACACCGACCTTTATCGCAACACCGGTGTAGTTCTCAACACTACTCTGCTGTGTCTCTTCGTCTTCGTCCATCTCATCCTAAAATTCCGCGGATTTTGCAATCATATTCGTCAACCCACTGACCCGCCATGAGGTCACCAAACTCACCTGATCAATTTTCCGTTGGATAATCAGCCTCCCGCGGCCAGCTGGAACGAGCTTTTCAAACACTTCCTCGAAGTTCTTCGCGACTTGTTTAAATGTTCTTTCGATCGCTTCATCCTTGCGTTGATCCAAAACCTCGACAAGTTCCTGGATCGACTGTGCGGATGTGTCAAGATCTTCGCGGCGTTGTATGAGTTGATCTCGCTGTTTCGTGAAGTTGTTGTACTGCTCGAAGGCTTTCTTGTTGACGTGCGCGAACTTCTTGAGGCCGTCGTTAACTTTTTGTAGCTTCTTAACCAACTATATTGGGTACTCTCATTAGTTTCTGCCGCGCACACTCAAACAATATAAGTACCTTATCGAGGTTTTCGTTTATGTACTTGCCAAAGGCTTCTTCAGGGAGCACGCCGAGGTCCCGGATACTGCGGTTGATGTCGTCCTTCCTGGTAGTCAGAAGTGCCTTCTTGTTGTGGTATTTCTCATCGTGTTTCTGCTGCTTCGAGAAAGCCTTATTGTCCTCCGCCTGTTGGGATTGCATCTTTTCCAAAGCGGTCCGAAATTCTTGGAGTTGCTTCCCCAGGGCATCGTACTCCCTCTCCGCCTCTGCAGGTCAACTCAATCGATCGGAAGGACGTTGATTGACTGATTGCGTACCTTGAGATTTGGCCTTCAATGAATCGATTGCGTTCTTGAGTGTCTGGAGCTCCCTTCTTCTGGAATCCAGATCCTCCGCAGCCGCAGTATCCGCGTTCTGGGGCTCGCCCAACCTCTCGATCATCCCCATGACTTCGGCTCTCCTCCTCTTGAGGTCCTCGTTCAGCCTGATCTCGACCAAGCTCTTCCTTCCTCCCACATCGAGTTTCTCGTTCGTCCTCTGCGTCAGGTCTGTCGCGCGTTGATCCACCTCCCTGTTAAGCCTTTCGATGGCGGCCTCCTCTTCGTTTGTGAGTCCACGGACCATAGGCGTCTGGAGCTCGTCTCGAAGGGAACGGATTTGGGTATCCGACTCCCGTAATTCGCCTTCCGTATCCTCAACCTGACCTTCGAGCTTCTCGATTCTCTCCTTCATTCGCTCCCTCTCGTTTCTCAAGACACCAACGGTATCTCCTAGGCCATCCCTTGATTGTTTCTGCTGGGCCAGCTGGCTAGCCAACACTTGGGTCTGGCCAGCAAGTCTCGCAATTTCCTGGTCCAACTCCAGGATGGTCGCTTTGACTTCCTTGTGCTTATTCTCGTCCGCCTCAGATTTGGTACGCCAGGTGGACACAGTTCGAATGGCATCTAGCCTAGAGCGCCGAATGTCGTGGTACCCACCGCTCAGCGCACCCTTATGGTCGACTTTATCCCCGTCTAGTGTGATTGTATTGATACCGTGGCTCTTGACGTAGGCTGCAGCGAGCGTGAGATCCCTACAAACGCACGTCCTGCCGAATACCTGCTGGAAGGCCCTAGCGTGGAGGGGATCGTAGGTGATCTTGGACAAGAGCGGGATGGCATCTTGTTGATTAACGGGTGGGGCGGCCTTCGGTCGCAGACGGTTCAAAGGCATGAACGTCACTCGGCCGGTCTTTTCCGCATTCATGATCTTGAGCAGACGGGAAGCCGTCTCATCGGTATCGACAACGACGTGCCACAGACTGAGTATGAAGGAAGTCGGTCAGCACTATAGTAGATGATTCCATAGGGATTTTGTTACCTATTACCCGCAGTGAGTTCGATGGCAGTATTAAATTTGTCATCGGGGATCTCGAAGAGACCGTAAAGAGGGCCATACACGCCGGTCAGTTTCTGGCGATCAGTGATGTTTTTTACTGCCTTCAAGCCCATGCCTGTGTCCTTTTACGGAAAGCAAACTCAACTGTGGGACCTCTTTCAGACAGACGGGGAAAGCCATACCTTGTCCATCATGCTCGCCAAATTCCTCTCCGCGGACCTAAGTTCCTCTGAGGCGTGGCTAATCTGGCTCGCCAACTTGGTCTCCTCCCTCCATAGCTCCTTCCTCCGTTCGGTGAGTTCGGCTGATTCGTTTTTTAGAGTCGCTATCTGAACGCTCAAATCTTTGATCCTTTCCCGCCCCCCGCCGGCCTGGGTTTCGGCGTTACCGATCCCTACCTCGATATCCTGGAGGGATGCCCGGCCAGAGGCAAGACCCTGCTGGGCAGTTTGCAGGGCAGCGAGTTGATTCTGTCTGAACGCTTCGACAGAGGCGATTTCCGATCTGAGGTAATTGTCCCGCTCCCCCTGGGTCCTGAACTTGGACAATCGTCCCTGCTTGGAGTACAACGCGCTCAGTTGTCCCTTCGCCAACTCCAGACTCCTCTTCTCGTTCAGTTCTGCATCTTTCCTCTGCTCCCATTCTGGAATGAGCTGGGCCAACTCTGCTTCGGCCTGAGTAATCTCCGTATCGAGGTTGAGAAGCTCAGAGTCAAATTCTTCTCGGCGACCGCTGAAACGTTCCCCAGCAGCTGTGAGGTCCTCAACGATACATTCCAGCTCTGTGCAGGAGCGAATGAGATCGTTCAACTCTGATTGAGAGCTAAGTTTGGAGAGGTTGGCGTCTCGGAGGGCGTGGCGCGTTTCTGTGATCTTTCGCTCGAAGATCTAGATATAACCGTGTTAGCAGTGGGGGGACCATAGGAGTTACGGATAGACACACCTGAATCTCCTTCTCCCGGCTGTTATAAATATCCTGCCTCTGGTTCGCATTATGCAACTCATTCTTCCGACTTTCCTCGATCTCTTCCAAGGCATGCGTGATATCTTCTGACTCGCTCTGGTACATACCATACTCCAGACATCGCCTCTCCTTATCTTTCTCCTGGAATTCCTTGAGTTCTTCTTTCTCTTCCTCGAGTTCTGTCAGACGGTTCTCGATGTATTCAAGAAGTTCAGCTATCTTGTTCCGCTTCGCATCGGTCTCGGACATAATTCGAAGCGATTCGGTACGTCGCTGTTCGTAAACCTTCGTACCGGCGACTTCTTTAAGGAGAGCGAGACGCTCGTGGTCTTTGGCGTTCGTAAGGGCGGTGATCCGACCTTGGGGGACGATGTAATATGGGTTGGATTTGCTGAAACCCGCAGATTCGAGTAGATTCATGACGTCGGCCTTGTTGGCACTCTTCTTGTCGAGACTGTAGTCGTCCTTCTTCACGCCGATGGTTCGGCGTAGGATAACTTCGTCGCGGCCGGTTGGAAATCGGTTATCAGAATTATCGAAAACAATCTCAACTAGAACGCGCGTGAGCAACTGGCTCAACGCGTCGGAAGGCAGATCGACGCGCACCGTATGCTGACAGTGTAGTGGATGTTGAAGCTCCCTCGTGGAGAAGAGACTGCCTCTCTTCGTGGCCCATGGAAGTATAGGCGTCCGAGAGGACGAACCGAATGGCTAGCTCCGCGTGAGCACTGTGTTACAACCCGTAAAGTGGCTTAGTTACCAGCGAAGAAGTTACTCTTCCCTGACCCATTCCTCCCTACAACAACATTGTGTTTTGGTGAGAAGGGGTCAACGACGGTCTGATCTCTGTCTTAACCTGCGTTCAGCGTCTAGTTTGATGCCTGTTGCGGTAACAAACGCATGCGTACATGACTTGAACCCCTGGATGGTCAGGGTCTTGATATACATCCCCGGTGGCGTTGGTTGAGAGCAAGTCGCGACTTGGTGCGGCGCGTGACAGGAGTGTGATCGAACGTGTTCAATTTAGAGTGTATTTACTTTCAAGAGTTTGTAATGGGATAAGTAAATGGACTACAATAATTTTGTAGTTGGTCATAGTCACATTAGACTTGAGTGTTTACAAGGGTTGTGATCTGTAAGCACCAGGTACCGTAACCGGGGTTCATTTTCAAGTCCCATCAAACTTACGTGGCGAATCAACCGCTCGTTCATCCCGGTTGGTCATGCTCACTCGAGACCAGCTGCGACCAGTGACCACCTCTCTTTCACTCCGAAATAGTCTCCTCACGCAACACCATTGAGCCAACACCATCATGGTTTCTGCTAAGCAGACGGCCACAGTCCTTTCATTGTTCTTGAGCTCGAGTGCACTCGTCGGCTCTTCTCGAGCCCCATTCGAGCCGAATTCACCGCCACAGGTTACGCCAAGTGCCGTCTGCAAGGACTCTGTACATTTCTCCCTCCTTATTCCCTGTTGCGCGGGAAGGCCTTATGGTTCCGCTAGTTAACAGGTCCGATCGAAACCACAGAGTGCAATTTCGAAGCTTTGGACAATGTTGGCTCGGAGTTATTCCAACAGGTGCATGAGTTAGCAGAGACACCATTCTTCAGGTATTTCAGGGTGAGTGATATTTGGCATTCCAGCAGGACCCGCCTGATCGCTTCATTAGGTGGATCTTTACCGCGAATGTCCATTCTGGCAAGAGAACGGATTTTGTATGAACCGAGAGTGTGGAATAACCACTGTTGACGAGGCACGTTTTCTCTCCATATGCATCGCATTACAACTAAACTTCGAACAGAAAGACATCCCCGAGAGATGGAGGGCTGGCGCCCTCAGTAAGGTCGAGATGCCTTCTGAGAATGAGGTGTGTATCTGTCCATGCTCATCATCACATTTATTACTGAACTGGTATTAGATAAACAAGCTGCCGGGGTGCTATTATCGGGATTCCGACTTTTGCTTTCTGGACTCTTCCACCGAGGGCGAATATATTGACCTGATCGAAAACCCTGAACGCTTCACCGGTTATGCTGCCCCAGCCTCTCACCGAGTCTGGAACGCCATCTACCAGGAGAATTGTTTTGGGCAATCCGAAGCCACATGGACACCGAGCAAACTTGCGGTCTCTGTCCCGGATACGCTCCCGTCCAAATTCAGCGCTGAGGAGGAGGGAACGTGTATGGAGAAGAGGGTGTTCTACAGGATTATCTCGGGTTTGCACACATCAATATCGACGCATATATGCATGGAATACTTTAACCAGACCACAGGAACGTGGGTATGTGACTCTTCCAATCCTTTGATCAGCGCGTTCTAAAACAATTCGCACCCCAAAGGCACCAAACCTCCAATGTTTCATAGATCGGGTCGGTGCACATCCTGACCGATTACAGCAGATGTACTTCAATACCGTTCTCCTCTTGCGAGCAGTTTCCCGCCTTGGTCCCTACCTGTCCGCATACGATTACTGCTCAACCGGCACACACGAAGAGGATGCCCATACCAAGAGCCTTCTCGGAAATATCATCGACATTGCTCACCAAGTAGGCAAGTTTGATGAAACACTGATGTTCGCTGGAGGGGATGCCAATGTGAGTCGAGTGTCCTTCGTAAGGTGACGCCTTGCTGATGACTGTACGCAGGCCTTGAAGCAGCAGTTCAAGGGACACTTCAGAAACATTACGAGAATTATGGATTGTGTCGGCTGCGATAAATGCAGGTTATGGGGAAAGGTTCAGACCACGGGGGTCGCAACTGCGATGAAGATCCTCTTCGAGCTCGATGAGAAGGCGCTGGAGTGAGTTTTTTTTACCACGCTTACACCTGCATCTCAAGTCTGATTGGTTGCAGTCCCCATTCTAACAGAAATCTCCTGACTCGTTCAGAAGTGGTCGCCCTGATCAATACCCTTCACAGATTTGCAGAGAGTTTGCACGCCGTCAACCTCTTCAGAGGCATGTGGGCTGCGGAACACGAACCGTACTCGACAAATGATGTAAGTAGCTCTTTTCCATGAAGTGATGGTGAATGCCTGACGCCTTGATCAGACTATATTCATAACACCCTCTCCAATCATTGAAAGCCTCCGAACTCGCTCATCGGCGTTTTACGAATATTGCAAGGCCGGTGCCAAGGACTGCGCAGCGAGCATCGCATCGCTTAAGGAGAGTTTTGCATCGGTGTTTTCGAGATCGCGAAGGGATTTGGATGACCCATCGCGCGTCGAACTCTGAGGAGATGTTGGACACGAAGGTGTTTATTTACTAGGACTGTGCATTCTGTATATCATTATCTCGGAAAATATCCCATTTGATATCGGATGCATTTCGGAAGCGGATGGCGCACAAGGTGCTGGGCAGCTAAGCGCCAGCCTCTCCCCCAGTAACACGTCTCATTTCTTGAGAACGCGGCCAGCACTACGACTCGCTTGATCGCGTCTCCCCTTACCAGGTTTCCCCGTCACCGGCTTCATCGCTATTAGGACACCCGTACACCCTACTTAAACTGGTTTTCCCGTCTGGATTAACGAACGATGGAATCTTCTGCCGCTAAGCTTCAGGTCAGTCACCTGTGGGTTGGCATCTCCGCAGTGAGGTGGCAAATGTTCTGACCGCGTTCTCTGCCGGGATTTTATGCTGCTTTTTGCGAAAACCAACAGAAGAGGCACGAACTCGTGGGTGTCCCAGATCCATTCCCCAGCTTGTCTGCGCATACCGGTCCTGCTCCCGCGGCACCGTCCCGCCAATCTCAGCAGGAACTCGACACTGGCTCCCACGATGCTTTCCCGTCCTTGTCTCCTTCCCCGGTTACTCCGACTCAAACCCAACCCACGGCCTCTGCTTGGGGTTCTAGGCCCCGTATCAAACCGTCTGGTGTGACCGAATCTTTCACCCTCCAAGATATCGACCTCTCGGGTGCCGGAAAGGATGGACGTCCTGCAACACTTAGCGAGGTTACCAGAGGCATCACACAAAAGTTTAAGGTCAAAATCGAGGCTTCTACGAACCACAAGAAGGAGACCACCTTCTACTTAAAGTCTGAATCCCAGAAGGAGTTGGACAAAGCCAAGAAAGCACTCGTCGCAGTCTGTTCCCCCGTGGTCACTTTGATCGTCCAGGCTCCCGCTTCGACCATCTCTACTATCATCGGAAGCAAGGGTGGGTCACCAGAGTCATTTTTTGATCACCCCCGCTGAATTTCCGACCGCAGGTGCAACCCTGAAGCACATTCGAGAAAGGACTGGTGCCCGTGTGGACATCCCTCCGAGGGATGGGTTGACCCCCGCTCCTTCCAACGTCCCCCTCACTGTCAATGGCACGCCTCCCTCGGTATCTGGCACGACTACTCCTTTGATTATTGAACAAGACGAACAGGAGGCCAGCATTCCGGTCACCATCAAGGCTCCCCGCCCTCTTGCCGAAGAAGCTCGCCTCCTCATTAACGAAATCATTGCGTCGAAGACCTCCAAATTAACCCAGAAGATCCGTGACATCCCTCCTCACATCCTGCCGTTCCTGACTTCTCGCCGCACCACTTTCGAGGCAGCTGCCGAGGGTCGCGAGATCCAAACCTCACTGAACCCGGCTGCAAGGGAGATCGCGGTCACTGGTGATAGGGAGGGGGTCGTGGGGGTCGTGGACGCTATCAAATCCACCGTGGAGAGCTTGGGAACTGTACTTACCTCGGTTTCAATGAACTTCGCCAAGCGTCAACACAGGTTGCTAACCGGTAAGGCTGCGGAAGAAATCATGGTAGAGAGCAAGTGTGCAGTTATAGTGCCCAAACCTGAAGATCCCAGCGAGGCGGTTGTGGTTTGGGGTGCGAACGAGGATTTACCCAACGGTCTCACTGCGGTCATCTCCAAGGCCAACTCGGTTTATATCCACGAGTTCCCTCTCCCCGGCCCGATCCAGACGTCAAAGAACATCTTGACGTATATCATACGTGTTAGCTTTACCAAAACCCTCACCACAACGCATCCCGGTCTCGGCGTCTTCACCCCACCTCCGGCCTTGTGGGATACCGCCACCACGCTCAACCTCGAGCTCAGCGGAGATAAGAGCGTTGTGGATGAGGCGATCAGGCAGACTTCGGAACTGATCGGCAAGCTTAACGGCGCAACAAAGGAGATAAAGGTTGATTGGATCGTGCATAAGATCATCTCCCACAAAAATGCGAAAAAGTGAGTTCATTTTCATGAAGCAAATTATGGTTTCTTACCGGTTCTCAGGTTGAAGCAATTCCACGAAACGCACAACGTCCTCGTGTTTTTCCCTCCCGAGTCTCTCGAACAGTCCTCTATACTTTTGGTGTATGACCCAACTTCTCCCTCTGCCTCTCCTTCACCACTAGACAAGAGCAAGAATTTGGAAGATGTTGCAAGCGAGGTCCTCAAGATGGCCAAGGATGCGGCGGATGTCAAGAGTCAGTTGGTTGAGGCCGAGAAGAAATGGCATTCTGCGGTCGTTGGTAGATCTGGAACCACTCTCAACGCGATCATCGGCGAGGACACAACACTTTCGATCAAATTTGGCACGGATACAGGCGAGGCGAGGGAAGATGTCATCTTGGTGAGGGGCGTGGCTTCAGAGGTCGATCGCGCTACCAGGGAAATAAAAGCTATCATCGAGAAGGCCAAGAACGATGAGATTGACAATAGCTTCGTATGTGACGCTCCACTATGAGGGTTTGGGAGATTTACTGACGCTCATTGACTCTTCAGTCAACCGAGTTCGAGATCGATCAGGAATACGTCGGTCGCGTTGTCGGTGCTGGTGGCATACAGATCAACAAAATCAGGGACTCGCTCGGGGTCGCCATCAACTTCGACCAAGAGCCTGAATCAGCAAAGGAGTCCTCAAGGAAAAAGAAGGAGAGGGCTCCACAAAAGTCCCGGGTTAAGGTCGGTGCCAGTGGTTTCATTCACGGGTTGTGTTGGTTGACACTACAGCGACAGATTACTGGTCGCAAGGAGAACGTGGAGGAGGCCAAGAAGCGTATCTTAAATCAGGTTGAGCGATACGTGAGTACACTTTACTCCTGTCATTGAGAGTGAAAGCCGAACCCTAATGTGCCTAGGCCGACGAAACCTCTGAAGTCCTGAAGATTTCTCGTCAGTATCACTCGTCACTGATCGGTCAGAACGGTAAATACGTCACCAGGCTGGAGGATAAATATGGTGTCAAGATTACTTTCCCTCGCGAGACAACCGAGTCGGACAGCAAGACTCGCGAACAATTGATGCCAGACGAGGTCCTCGTAAAGGGTGGCAAGAAGGGTGTCGCCGGTGCTAAGGCGGAACTCTTGGATGTGAGTGTTTCTTATCTCCCACAACAGAAAGTTAATGGCTAGCTCCCCAGGCTTTCGAATTCGAAAGGGAAAATAACCACACCGCCAAATTCACGGTTCCCGCTCGCGCCATCGCTCGAATCCTTGGCAGGGGAGGGGCCAACATCAACGATGTTAAGGATAATACCGGCACTCAGATTGACGTGGATAAATCCTCAGAGGCCGAGGCCACGATCACCGTCCGGGGTAATAAGCAAGGCATCAAGGAGGCGCAGGCTTTAATTCTGGAGATCGCCAACTCCGTGGCAGAGGAAACGACCATGGATATGACGATCGAGAATAGGTTCCATCGATCCTTGATTGGGGCTGGAGGTCAAGGGTTGAGGGATCTAGTGGTTCGTTGCGGAGGCCCCACAGATCCTAAACTCCAGGCTGGTCTGGTCCGTTTGTGAGTCTTCGCAACTGTCGCTCGCTGCGAGGCGTGTTTGACGCTTACTGGTGTACCTTCGTCAGCCCACGCCAGGGAGAACTCTCAGACGATGTCAGGCTCCGTGGCGAACCCAAGTTGGTGCAAAAGATCAAGGCTGAACTCGAAGCTGCTGTCGCGACCCTCCGGGATCGTGTTGTATTTGGTGTGGATATTCCCGCAGCGCAGCATCGTGCACTTATCGGTCGTGGCGGCCAGCACTTGAACGAGCTGCAGAATAAGTATTCGGTCATGGTTCAGTTCCCAGGATCCCGATCGTACTCTCAGGCTGGGGAGCCCGAAAACGCTACAGAGCTGGAGAGTGCGGATCCTGCGAACGTGGTCAGGGTGTCTGGTCCCAAGACCGCGGTCGAAAAGGCTATCGATGAACTCAAGGTGGGTCATCTTGGCTAACCGGCGCAAGGACGATGTATTTGGAGGTCTGACTGTTGTTTTGTCTCAGGAACAATCTCACATCAAAGAATCGGCTCCGGAGTTAGTCACGGCAGTCGTCCTGGTTCCGGGGAAGTATCACCACGCAGTTACCCAGCAGGGGAATATATTCCGGACACTCAGGTCATTTGGTGCAAACGTTGAGCATTCTAACGTGCCGACGAGAGCTGCGGTCCCAACACCGCCCCCTGGTGCCGCTTCGGCTCGAATTGATGAAATAGGAGAGGACGATGGGGGAATTCAATGGCATGTGGTAGAAAACTACTCCGAAGGCGAGGAAGGTGATGTAGAGTGGACAGTGAAAGCTCGTGACCAGAGTGGGCTGGACCGTGCTCGTGAAACCATCGAAGAGGCTATCGAACATGCCAAGACGATGACCCATGTAGGGTTCCTGACTATGCCCGACCGGAGCCTGTTCCCAAGGATTGTTGGCTCCCGTGGCGCCAATGTGAGCCGACTTCGGGCTGAGACGGGTGCCGACATCACAGTGAGCCGGGAGGACAGCTCGATCGTGATTGCTGGTGAGTCTTACTTGGTGTTGTGTGTGTTTGGGTTGTTCATAAGCACTCTTCTGCCAGGTTCCGAGCAAGCGGTTGAGGCGGCGAAAGAGGCGATTCTTGGGATCAAGAATGGCGGGGGAAGGAGTGGACGTGACTAAAGTGTGCCGAGGGGATCTAGGGGAGGCCGTAGCATGTTATAGGGCCGAACAATGAATTTTTTCACAATGACTCTGTGCGTGCGGGTGCGTGCAAGGTCCGATGTGGGTCGGGGGTGGGCGCGGCTGGCTCGGGCTGTGTGACTCAGTAGGCTTGCCAAAAGTGGCTGTTGACTCCTCGTGGCCTCAAGCAAGTCATCCGAACAGCCCTCCGCTCTGCCCACCTAAAAGCTCTCTCTCACTCTCGCCCCCTCTCCACCCTGGAACCGTACGCAACGCCCCTCTGAACCCTTCCGAATTTTCCCGTTTTTTTTGCTCGGCTGTGTAGCTGAAATTCCAGCTCACACATCCGTATCTGGATCGCCCTAGGTCGTCGACTCTAGGGACAGTCCAGCCGACTCCCCACCCAGTCAGAATGTATTCCTTGCAGATATCTTCGCTCCTCCGTCACAAGTCTCTCTCTGTCTCTCCCAAGTCTCCTATTCTCGAGTTCGAATCCAACATCCAACAAGAACCTGCCACCATCGCCTATGCTACTGTATTTTAGATAACCGTCCTGCATCCGCTATTCTACACCCCCACTCCCGCTATTTTCTCTCTACTGCACCCTCGATTCATTCCAAGAACCATGCTCCACACGATGGCCCAGCGAAGTTCCGGCGCGGGCACCCGTGCCAGATCGCGCTGGCAACCCTACAACCCCACCCTGATCGCTTCGACCTCAAGGTCTCCCGCTCCCTACCTCAATACCCCCGTTTCTGCTGTATCGACATCCCCGCCCCATTCAACACATCCGACTACTCGCCATGCGCAACCCCCGCCCGACATCACCCAACGTAAACCCCGCCAGGCCGCGAGCCTCATCGGTGAGCCCCCGCACACCTGCTTCTTCATCCTTCATCCCGCTCGTGATTCTGACGAAACTGCGCTTTCGTGTGTAGATCACGCTGTCAGATCACTCTCCGAGATCTGGCAAGACAATCACCCTTATGCTTATACGACGACTAAGGTTGCACCCCAACCGCTGAGGGCTTCTGGTTCCCAGGAGTCCGTATGGCATGTTTGGAACCCTGCAATACAGCGTCGTGTACAGCAACTCCCCTCCCCCGTCTCCCCCTCCACCGTTGAAACGCCCCCGTTGTCCCCATTGGCACCATCTCTTGGTGGTCCCACTGGTGCCTGTCTTTCTGGGAAACCCGGCGTCGTTCCGCTTCAAGGCTTCGTGCAGGAGCTCATCCGCCGCTCCCGTACCTCTGGAACTGTTCTTCAGACTGCCCTTTGCTATATCGAGGCAGTCCGTCGAAAGCTCCCGGAGATCGCGGGCGCACCAGCGACACCCGTGAAAGAGACTCCCCCCAAGGAATCCCCCCAGGACAGCGAACTGGCATCGCCGGAACCGCTCGTTCCATCACCACTTCTCTGTCCTCGCCGGACTTTTCTCGCATCCCTCATCTTGGCGTCAAAATTTCTCCAGGATAGGTGCTACTCCAATCGAGCTTGGGCGAAGCTGTCTGGTCTCAGCCCTCGCGAGGTTGGCCGGTGCGAAAAGGCGCTCGGCGATGCTCTGGAATGGAGACTCTGGGTCGGCAAACAATCCGGGAAGCCATTGGTCCGATCTAGGAGTCACGCTGATCTGTCGTTTGGCACGACGAGTCTCTGCGGGACTTCAAGTAGGACTATTGGAAGAAGCAGAACGTTCCCTTCGATTGGAACGGAGTGTTCAAACGCGAAAACCCTCCCTGTGGCTCCGACCCCACCCAGGTTGGACCCATACCAGGAGTGGTTGATCCTGAACCAAAGCCGTCTGGAGGCCGAGGAAGAGGAGGAAGAGGAACCTACGCCCATGGCTGTCGAATGCATGTCTGTGGCCCCCATGTCCGACGTTTTCACTCCCGCTACTCCTCCCCTTGTTCAGTCCCCAGCCTCTTCCATTTCGACGACCTCCATTGCCTCTTTTGACTCGGATGATGGTGAAAGGACGATCCAGGTGGCAGATATCGGCGAACCTCTATCACAGAAGCTCTCTGGGAGTCTGGACGCGTGGTTCGACTCAGCGACCCCTGGGCCAGATGTCGCGGTTTGTGGTGTGTACAACGCGAAAGCGTTCGAATATGTTGATTTGGCGAATCCGTACCCTCTCGAATAATCAGTGTTGGTGTCAGGTTCTTGTTGGATCTTGGATATTTCTTTTTCCTTTTCTCCTCTCTCTCCTCTCTCCTCTCCTGCCTATGATCTATGTACTCCGATGTTCCAGGATGACCTTGTCGGTAAATCGGAACGCCGTTCCCCTTTCCCTCCTCGCCTGTCTACGCTATATATCATCGTGTACGCTCAACTCCCTATGTACATAACAATTCTGGATCTTCTAGAGAAGATTTTGAGAAGAAATGACCGGGAGTACGATGCGACCGATTAAGCGGAGGGCTGGGAAATGATATAGATTATGTATTTGTATCCCCCGTTCTCCGTCGAAGATTCCCAAAGATCCCGGCCACCACCGTCCTTCCTCACCCTCCTCCACCATGAATCACCCCCCGTCGTTGCAGCCAGGCCCGCGGCCGATAGGTCCTAGGAGGATGGACAGGTCTGCGTCGCCGGCATCGAACTTACAGCTTCCCTCCACCGCTCCACTGAACATCCGGAAAGCATCACAGCCGCAACAAGCTAACGGTAATGGCATTCAAACATCATCATCGCACAGCTCCCCCCCTTCTTTTCTACCCCCCCACCCGCCGGCAAATAGAGGGCAGCCCGCACCATCCTTATCACTCAAGATCCCGACCCCCGGCGGGCAAAAGCCAAGCAAGCCCAAGCTTAAAATCTCCAGTCTCGCCAATAGCATCCCCGAAAGCTTTGACGATTCTCTATCTATCGATGGAGCGTTCTCTGGAGGCTACTACGGAGGTGCTGCCTTCCAACCTACGTCGCTTTCTGCGGATGGCCCCGACGACGCGACTATTAGACCGAGCAGCGCTGAGACACAGACAATGGATGATCTGCGAGCCACCTTACGCAGCCTAGACATCAACCCCACCCCGCCACCAAAGCTTGCTTCTCTCGCTTCGGCGAGCATCCATCAAGTTCTTTCAAACAGCAGCAGTCATGGTGATGAGTGGTCGGATGAGTTCTTGCAGGAGCTGGATCGGTTGGGCGAAGGTGCGGGTGGGGCCGTTCATAAGGTTAGAGACAAACGCACGGACGTGGTAATGGCCAGGAAGACAATCACAACCAGGGAGGCACCTATGAAGCAGCTCAGCAGAGAACTGTCCTTCATGTCCTCGACTTCGCACCCGAACATCATCAAGTTCTATGCTGCCTACATCTCGCCGTCTTCAAGCGAGATCAAACTCCTGATGGATTTTTGTGAGGGCGGGAGCTTAGAAGCGGTTGGGAAACAGATAAGAGAGAAAGGCTGGAGGGTCGGCGAGAAAGTAGCTGGGAGACTGGCGGAAGGGGTGAGTTTTTGGTTTCTGTTGCCCGTATCTTTCCGTCCCGGGTCATGTCGATCGATGAACGCTGACCACTCCCGCTTCTTGGCGTTCTAGATCTTGCAAGGATTGGCATATCTCCACACCAAAAAGATCATTCACCGGGATATAAAGCCCTCAAACGTCCTCTTGTCCCGTGAAGGAGTTGTCAAACTTTGCGATTTCGGAGTGTCGGGTGAATTGATCGGATCTATGGCCGGTACCTTCACTGGTACTAGCTACTACATGGCCGTGCGTATTTCCACCCTGTCTCATCGATAATGACCGCCTTTTGTGAAATGGTCTACAACGCTTTACGTCTTGGGCCCTCCTACCTTTCGACCCATTGTTCTTCGAAGGCCTTTCTTTAATATTCAGGAACTGACCGGTCACTTTTTTTTTTTTGATCCAGCCCGAACGCATCAGTGGTCATGCCTACACTATCCGGTCCGATGTGTGGTCCACAGGCTTGTCGCTGCTGGAGCTGGTTCAGAATCGATTCCCATTCCCTAATGATCTTCCCGCCATCGAACTCATGATGTACATTTCTGCCTCGGAGGTGATTATCTACTCGTCGCGGACTTTGATATGTTGACATGCTGCTGACTGACATCTGGTTACTTTCCCACCCTTTCCATCACGTCCCGCACCTTCTTGCCCGACGTCATCGCTCTTCACACACACTCAGCCTCCGAGACTGGAAGATGAGGAAAAGGTGCAGTGGAGCAGCGCGATGAAGGATTTCATCAAAGAAGCGTAGGTTTTCGAATCCCGCCCCTGCCCCTTTGTCAGGGCTTCCATTGTGTGGGCTGTCTTCTGAAATTGCGTTTCAGTCTCACCCACGACCCAGACACACGGCCAACCCCGAAGGAGATGCTGGAACACCGCTGGATAGTGAGGATTATGAAAACCGAGGTGCCGATGGCCAAATGGATCGCGCAGGTGTGGGGGTGGTCCTTCCCTGAGGGTCGCAAGTCGCTATCAAAAGAAGAGTGGGTTTTCTCATACCTGGCAGCTCACTGATGCTTCTCGTGCGAGAACACGGGCAGAGGAGAGGGGGAAGAAGCTGACCGATACTTTATTTGGCAGGTCATCCCGGCCAGGGTCAAGTCGCCGAGATCCGTCGTCGACGACCTCAGCAGAATTTGAATCACCAGCGTCAGTTAGCACATGAAAACACTGACGTGAGGGCGTGGTCTGAATTCTGATGGGTCCGGGCCATTGAATACAAACTGTCGTTCGTGCAATGTAATTGCATCCCAATCCCGGGATCGGAGCAGCTGCCTTGTGCCACAATTCTGTCACCTTTCCATCCCCCAGCTGGCCCACGCAGGCTGGGGTTGGAATGTTCTCTTTCATTCTCGTATGCTGTAACAACCCCACTGTGTGTATTGTGCTTGCTGGCTTGTCCCTCCCATTGTGTCGTGTTGTCTGATTTTTACGTGTATATAAATCCCGTTGTTCTGTTGCCGTTGGCGTCCGACCTGAATCAATGTGGGAGCCTGGACAGATCGCGAGACGGCGGCCAGATGCAGCTGCGGTGGGGTCTTGTGCTCCTTGTAAGAACTCGGGGGGAAGGGGCTTGACTATGCTTTGATTGCTTTGATTGCTTCGCTCGAGCTTATGGACATGATCAATGAAAATGAGAGGGGGAAGCCGCCCCTGGCGGTTCGGTTCGGTTTTACGTGAGAGGCGACCGAACCCGTCTTCCGCGGTCGGAATGGGACCCCTTCCGCCGCAATACAACCCATTGTCAACGTTCAGTCGTCACTGAACTTTGGTCTGGAAGCTATACTGTATATGATACATGATGATGAGGATGATAAGAAAAAAAGGACACAACATGTTCTCGATGACCCCGGATTTCTTAATGGTTTCAAGATACGAAAGCAGGTGGGCAGGTCCTAGCAGCCCGTAAGGGCACCTATGGCCGCCCTCGGAATGCTGGCACCGACAGGGGTGGTCACAGCGTCCCTGCTTCTCCTCGGTTCCCTCGTCAGCCTCTTCCGCTGATACGTACGGCTGTGTTTCACCGACACTTTGCCCCCCTCTTTGCCTTCCCACCCCCACACGAGAGAACGGATGGGGCGGAACATCGCGCCGACCGGTGTTCAATGCCCAATAGACCCAGAGCTGAATACCCGGTGCTGTCTGTCAGTGATTGCGTAGTAGCCGATTTAGTACAAAGTTGCCGCCCCTTCAGCGGAGCGGTTGCGCCAGAGATCGTGCATCATCGGTTTGTGAACCGGCCGTCGAGTCTGTCAGACGGGATTGCCATCGCTCAAATACAAAACAGCCGGAGGACGAGATTCGCGAAACACATCTTGTGGCTGATTTCGATTCGGGTTTATCGGTTTTGCATTCAGTCCAACTTCGCGATCAAAACAAGCCCTCTCGAGATCTTCCTTCCATCTTCCCGTTTCCATTCCCCACACTCTTTACCCGAATGTCCTCCCGTGTCGATCCCTGGTCGCAGACACCGTATTTGACCTGCTTGGTGACGGTGACCACCGCGGGGGATTCCGTGATCGCCCAGAGTCTGCTCTCTGACACACGTCAGAACCTGCGGCAGAAAGCTGTGCGGGTGTGCTCGCCAGATTTGGCGTAGGTCTGTGCTAGCTGTGCCCGAGAACGTCTGACCTCGGAGTGCTCGCTGTGCCCCGCAGCACAATGGCTTTGTACTGCCACCGATGAAAACGCAGCGTCACTTCGCCCCTATCTCTTTAGTAAACTAAGCTCCCGGGTCGGAGAAAACTAGTGAAGGGGGTGATAAATAGTACAGCCGCTCTGTCCGTTTCATCCCCTTTTGCATCCCACACCCGGCCAGCGAGTTATATGGCTCGCCTACACACCCTCAGGCCCATACAAACAGACTTTGACCTGGGCCACGACCACCAGCAGGACACTCGAAGCGCCCAAGGACTGCCGCTTCGTGCAAGTTGTGCCGCTTCCAGCCGCACTCCTGCCGACACCCACCACGCCGAACATGAAGATAGGAGTCTGGCAAGGACTTGGAACCAGGTACGTCTCGGTAACAATCCCAACAACGAGATTGATCTTCGAGCCCGCCAATCGTTCAGTTTCAGCCGAACCGGAAACGGCGGGAAGAGCGTCGACAACCGAGCTGTTTCTCATCTGCACGCCTACCCGAGAGTGGTCACGCCTCCACATCTAATCTAGATGAGGTATGCTCCCATCCCGAACCTATCATTCGATGGACGATCATTCAACTGCAACACAGGCAAGGAACCGGTCCGGACACCCCATGTCGTCTCGCCCACACCGAGATGCTGATTCTGTTGTGAGTTGCGTTGCAACCTGTTGGTGTTTTGATCCTGTACCTATTTGCCCATTTCAGAATCCATTGGATGGCGGTTGGTCGGGGGTCGGCTCGTTATCTTACGATCGTCAATTATACCAACATTGCCTCTCATATCCCCCGCCCCTCCCTCTATCGCCGGACCGTGAGATACAGAGAAGGAGATCGTCCCAGAGGTTGTACGAAGGTGACCGCGGATCCGGATATCATCTATTACCTCCCCCCACCACCGAGCGCTTCGCACAGGACCGATCGAGATGGTCCTCGGCCTCGATCCCGCCACGGGATTATAGAAATACCCCGGTACATCACATGGATACTGGGTCCCTGCCGAACCCGCCAATACGCAACCTCCGTGGTCTCACGCGTCGCCCTCGCGTGCAGAATCGATGTAAGAGGGTCTCGAGGGCACAGGAGGACGGACTGAGGTGGTCTGTCGATCCTGAGACTCCTCGAGTGACGCAAATGGACTACTCCGTGATGTCCGTGAACCCCGATGGATCGGGACCCAGCATTGGTTCACGTTTCGTGCATCCTCCCACTATGGCGCGTCCGACAACAATGGGGAAGTCTGGCGGCGGGGCGCGGAGTCCGGGAACATCTCCATCGCACGTGGCCTCTGAGACGGAAGGACCCAAATTCAGGATCAAGGAACGAGAAGGGGCGGGGTCGGCATCCACAAACACTTATTCTGCTCCCAAGGAACCACATACTATACTGGCCATGATGGACCGTATGGAGGAGGAATCCCCCTCATCATCACCGGCATCTACGCCCAAGGCGCCACCTCCTGATCAACATTCCGTGATACGCGAAGATCTGCAACGAAACGAGCGTCTGATTGCGGGATGTCGAACGGATCCGCGAATCTCGTTCTGCGAGGCAGCGGCAGTCGAGGACCGTAAATCCTTGAACTCTGCTCATTCGACACCTTCCTCTCCCGAAGTTTCACATTTGCAAAGTCACGCGGTACCGGCGGACAAAGGTACCGGCAGAAAGGAGCCGGGACAGCTGGCGTTATTCCAGGAGCTGTATCAGATGCTCGACTCCCCAGGGCACCCAGACTTTGACATTTTACGTTCCAAGATGGAGATACGTAGGGACGGGAACTCGTGGGTGGGTATCCGTCCGGATCGTGCCTCAGAAGAAGACTCTATTCCGGACACACCACGTGGGCCCACAAGGCCTGAGCAGGCACTGCATGTGGATGTTCTGTTGGCACAAAAAGTGGTCCGTGACGCAATGCAGGAGGACGGGGAATGTGTGGTGTTCCCATCTCAGTCGTGTATGTTGTCAGCGTCGGAGTGTGGGGAAGAAGAGGTGGTGGATTCGAATTCGAATTGGTCAGAGTGCGGGCTGGACAGGAAGCACTCCACTCGCTCGGTATTTGATTGGAGATATGCGTAGATCATGGGATGCTGGGGTGGTATTTCTCGTTTTTGTACTCGGGGGACGACAATGGGGATATTTGTCGTGTTAACTCGTTGAGGGGGCCTGTGAAGGCCTGAACATGCAGAAACATCGCACAGATGAGGTGAATGAGTTGAATGTGAACATTGAGTGATGCTTGCGGGGGGCAACGAAACAAGATCAAAGCGCGAGATGGTGACATAAGGGGAAGTGTGCTGCAGATCACACCGAACGCAGCCGAGCCAACACACCCTCGGACTGCCGGCCAGGAGAATCTGTCCTCTCGACGGCTGCTTGGGCACATTTTGGCACTGTGGGCAGAATATTTTATTTGGGACGGATGGTCCAAGGACTGCCGGAACAAGTCGCCGTGATGGAATAAGAAGCTGATGGGTGTGTGGTGATCTGAAACGAACCGGTTCGGTCTGCCCGATCCCATTTCAAATTGGGCCCAATGTCCCACCTGGCTGGATTATGCCAGCCAGGCGTTGGTATAAGATCCAACGCGACTTTTGACTTGTATCCCTCCGCAGGTTACCTCCATGTCCTAGTCAGTGCCTTCTCCGTCCCCTCCACCTTTTTTTTACCCGTTCGCTAATCTTACATCCGCTTCCTTCGTCCTCCCAGCCCAGCCACCACCGAATATTCTTCCTACGGGTATTCCAACCCCAACACCCAGTCCCAGTCTCACACCCATATCGCCTCCCCTTCGCCCAGGGTCGAGAGTGGTCAACGGAAACGTCCAAAGTACACTCGCAGCAAGACCGGCTGCATGACCTGCAGGGGGAAGAAAATTAAGGTCCGTTGCGCGCGCCTCCCCTCTCTTCGCTTTCATAGATTTTGCTCATCCGTCTCCCGTCTCGGCTAGTGTGACGAAACCAAGCCTAGTTGCTTACGGTGCACTCACGGCCAGAGAGAGGTAAGCAGGCTCGCGACAAGTCACCATAGGCCACTCTGGCTCACCTCCGCTGTCCAACAGTGTACATGGCCCGAGGGTGTCCCGACACGGAAGCGGTCAACCAACACGAGGAAAGCTCCCAGTCGAGATGCCTATGAGATTACGAGGCCCTCTACTGCTGGCTCGTCTGAGCAATCCGGTCCCCCCACACGAGACGTTACCCCCAAGCGAGAACATATCGAGCTTGCCTTGCCTTCACAACCTGTTCGCCGTGCAACGTGAGTCTTCCCTCTCTTGTGAGCCCATTCTGGCCCAATAGATTAACCCTTTGGCCGTCTAGCGAACCTTTAATTCAAATACCGTCCACCGTCGGAGAAGACCTATCGGTAGATAGGCGCGCCAGGTGCGTTTTGGCTCGTTCCGTCCCACGTTCTCGTCGACGCTAACTTTGTGTTTCCCAGCGTGCATGTCTCGTCCTCACAATACTCATACCATAATGGTTTACCATCACTACCACCCTCAATGCCTGACCGATCCTATTCATACCATCACATACCCAACAACGATTCCTATTACGATCCTCGCGTTCCCCGGCAACTTCCAGATCACCGTCAGCAACAATATCATCATCATGTACCGTCGATCCATAGTCATATTGATCCTATCGATTCTTTTGTAAGCCTCCCTCTTCTTCTTGCTTGCGTTTATTCACGCGCACTTACTCTACAGTCCACAGTTCCCTACGGTTCAGGAGAGAAATCTGGTACATTCCCCTTTTAATGCATATTCTAGATACCCTTGAACAATGTCACCTTCTAAGATCCGTCATTATTGCGACCATTCTGTGAACTTCATCATGGCCGTCCCCTTTGAGAATCCGATGGTTGCGTCCATTCTCCCACTCATTCTCGGTTGTGCGCCCGGTGGTGACCTGGCCATTGACGCTCTTCGACTGTCCCTGCTTGGAGTTGCATCGATCCACCAATCGTTCCTTCTCTCCCGGAGCCAGGCGTGCTCTGACAGTGCCAAAGAGTTATTGGTTCTCGCCAACACGTTCAGATTGAAATCGAAGCAGACCCTGGCCAAGGCTTGCACCACCCCCCGTGGCGCTCAGAGTGACGCCGCCCTTGGGGCATCGTTAGGAATTTCGTTGATGGACGTGAGTGTCCCTACGGGGTGTGACTTGTGGTCTACGTGCAGAAAAGCTGAAACCTTCTCGGCCGCGTTCTTGGATGCGGCGCTAGATCTTTGCCGGCGGCCATAATTGGGCTAAGAATCTAGCTCTGGCCAAGACGCTGGTGAATGTGAGAGGGGGGCCGGAGATACTCTTGTCCCGAAGTGCCGCCACGGATGGACCTGAATTAGGGCTATCGGGTGGTGTGTTCCGCGCGAAACTGATGCTGGAGACCCTCGCGGTGTATGATATATTCGGTGGGTGCGCGCGTGGAAGGGGCGGGCTCGTCCACCCCCTCCTCTACCTGATGCCTAGGCGTCGTTATTTTTGCACGCCAGGGGGTGATCGATGACCGCTGACGCCCCGACCTTTTTCCCCCCACGTCTTGACAGCCTGTCTATCTACTGGCTCCGAACCGACCCTCTTAGCTCCGGGGACAGACTCCTGGTGGTGTGTATCGGATTTCCAGCGGGATATATAAGTTTAGGCTGACACCCTGTCCGGAAGGATGAATTCCGAAATATTAGAACTGAACCCGTCATACGTCGAAAATCTCTTTGGAATCTCTCGGGGACTTGTTCCTCTATTGGCTAGGGTGAGAGAGCTTGGCGTGTAGTCACTGTGGAGACATCATGTGGTCTGATCGTTTGTCCCAGATCACGCGTTTCTTGTCCAAACACCTGTCTCCGTTGGCGGAGGTCTCTGAGAGTGGAGTAACCGTCATCGAAGACGGGGCAGGATGTAACGAGCTATACTCCATGCTGCAGGAATGGGTCGATTACAGGCCATGTGCGACGCCGGCAAGGGTACAGGCCGGAAACTTGGCTTACGGATCAGCGTTTCAAGTGGGTCCTTTCTTTCTCACCCGCCCTGGTGGAGATGCAACGGGTCGCTGACCAACGTCAAAGATAGCACTGTTGCGGGATGTCATGTGTCTGCCGGCCAATGATCCCACGGTACAACAGAAAGCCATGGATTGTCTGGCACAGTGCCTCGAGTGCGTCAAAGGGCGAATGGGTGTGGAGTGCGCTTGTCCGGTTTTCTTGCATTTGAACGCTTCCATTCTAATGACCTGGTGTCGCGCATTTCATTTAGTTTGATCTGGCCTGTGATCATATCCGGCACCCAGGTTTGTGGTACCAATCGGACTGTTGTGATGGAAGTCCTGGGTGCGTTCAGAGAACAATGTGAGTGACGCCCTCACTTTCGCAAATCACCAGTAGCGCTCAGGCGTCGATCTCCCAGGCTGCTATGAGGTCGATACGACAGAGAAGATAATTCTCCAGGTAAGATTTCTAATTCGGCTGCACATCAGGACGGATCTCAAAATAAGCCGTTTGTGCGCGCGCGTGCCTCATCCAGGTTTGGAAACGCCTTGACGATGACCATCCACATCCGGACTGGAGGAGCGTCATGGGAGAATTTCAATTACGGGTTCTCCTCGTTTGAATAGGCTTTCAAGCCCCTTCACCCCTCGAGCACACGGTCGGGCTACTTCGCCCAACCAACACCAAAACGAAAGGACTGTCACCGGTCCGACAGATCTCTTCTCGACACACGCGGGCATGTGTCGCCTCTTTGTTGCATAATCTTTATTTTAGCGGTTGTGATCCTCGTAGTATAGATATTTTTAAGGTCAACTTTATAATGTACATATGTAATCAGCCAGAGATCTCTTTGTGGTTTAGACTGTTGGGGGCAGATCGCCGCACCTCGACCTGGTTGGATGACTCTTATAGCCCTAGTCTCGCGAACTTGTCTCCCCCCTTTTTATTGTGAGGCAAGTAATATCTGACAGCGACTGGGGCTGGGATCATTCTGCGATTACATTCCAACTCTAGTGCGCTGCATGTGGCGCCTCTTGCCATCCGCTCGATCGTCCAACCCGTGACACCCATCGCGACCCCCACGCTCGAGGGCCACATGCAGAGAATCGATCCAAAGGTCCCCCAACCACGCGTCGGTGAACGAAAAGTTACGAAGCAATTGGCTGGCCTCGTTGACGGAGGTTTCGAGGAGGGGCAGTATGAAGCCGCTTTAGCCTCGCTCGACCAAATCCGCTCACCAGAATACTCGCCGTTACCGTCAGTGCCCCATTCTCCTTGCATGTCCTTGATTTTCTTTCGCGTTTTTTGGTTCAAAAGACTCTGACATCACGCGATTGGGTGTTTGATGCTGATGGTGATCGCGTCTACCCCTTTGTTCCCTTATATGCAGAGCCCACATTCGTCAGGCCACCTGCATAGCGCTGGGCGTGCCGGCCGCACTCCGGGCCTCTCTGGCCGTTCCGAGGAAACAGGCAGGAAAGGGGGCGGATTCTGAAAGGATTCTGTTCACCCCTGATGATCTCCCGGACACGTTCGAGACCGCCCCGAGGCATTCTCCGCTCCCCTCCCAACAGGCCATCGATGCTGCTCGTACGCTTCTCTTTTCCTTCGCGGCGACAAACTCTCCGGCTTCCCTTCTTCGAGCGTTCCCGAGTTACCCCTTCAATCCGGATCCGCCTGCGATACGTGGAAGAGTGGAGGGGGCGGATGTGGATTTGGACGGGGAAGACTCTGTTATCGCCCGCGTCGCGTCGTTGAGCATCAAGTCAGCTACCAGTGTCTGGAGCATGCTCAAGCCTGGCTTCGTGCAATGGGACATCGTGGTCGCTGAGATGGAGGGGAAGGGGAAGGGAACCAAGCGACAACCGGCGAAACCCAAACAGGAACCCCACGAGGACAGTGAAGACCTCTCGGCCCCCGTCAGTGAGGGCGCCTGGCCCGTGTTAGAGTGGTTGATCTCGCTGTTCGAGAGGGATGCAGAAATGACAGAGAAAGAAGGGAAACGTGAGTGTGCGGTCTTGTTTTCCTCCCACCCATCCCAGAGGCGACATATCTGCTGAATACCTCGACGGCGTTTTCTATAGCAAACCACTCTCCACTTCTATTACTCACCATTCCGGGGTCCCGCAACGATGACCCCCGATGGGATGCGGGTGCAATTCTAGATATTGTGTTCTTCTGTCTTTCTCAGCAAAGCACACGACACAAAGGCAGTGGAATCAAACTACTATCTCAGGTGCGTGGTGGTTCCCCGTTTTGTCTCTCGGGGGACCGTTTCTTACCTCCGTCCTCCAACAAGTTGATCGGCCTGACGTCTACGACACGTTTCGACCTTCCGATGTTCGTGGGGGCGTTATGCGGACGGGTCCCGGTTGAAGACTGGTCACCGTTACAAACCGCGCTTGAATACTTGCCAGAGAAGCAGGCCTATCTCCACTTCAAACTCCTCGTCTGGATTCAATACCTCAGTCACTTCTCCCACTCTGATGGGCCTGTCAAGACAAAACGCGCCGCACCTCGAGCGAGAGGAGCCAGAGCTGAGGAGAAACGCCCAGAGGAATCAAATGTGGGAGACTCTGTCGCGCGGGCATACGCGATCCCTAACTGGAAAACTACCGTGGGACCACTAGTCTCTGCTTCTCACAAGGGCCAGAAAAACGTCACGATTTACTGCAAGATCAAATACGAGCTCCTCGTTACGTATGCTTCATTGAACAATCAGCAGGGGCCGGAAGGGCGTGACGCGGCCTGGGACGAAGCGTTACATGATGGTTCCTTGCGACGGACCGTGGAAGCGGTTTTTGCTGAGACCGCTGTTCGAGATAAGGAGGAAGCGGAGAGCGTCAAGTTGCTGGGAGAGTTGCTTGGGGATATCCTGTTCGAAGCTTAATATGACCTTTCTAGGCTTTGAGTTCCACGCCCGATCGATTGGAATGTCGGAGATGGGGATGATAAAAGGAGGGTTGAGGGTGGACGTCGATGCTAGACCAATAATATCATTCGTGCGATTGGTAGGGGTTACATGCGCAGTTGATACACGTTCGGGGTGTTTCCCAGGCTAGACCCGTGTCTGGTCGATGAATATTCTGCCTGCGACCCCCTTCCGGTCATCGGAGGAGCCAGACTGAAGCGCCGTCTGATACAATTCAAGGGGGATGTACCCAATGTAGTGCGAGCTAGTGGAAGAGTGGTCAGGCTTTCTCTCTGTCATGGGGCCGGTACGGGTACTCACCTTCCGAATCCACCAACAAAGTATATCGCCTGGATAAATCAGCATCAGGACAGGGCCGAATCAGCATCAACTATCAGAAACATAGGCCGCGCACATAAGGATCAAACCTCGCCCAATATGCCTAATGTATGGTGATCAGCAATGTTAGTAGCTGTAAATGAAAGGCCGCGAGAAGCGTTGTTAAGAGGCTAGACTTACTATGTGTGGCTGGCGTTTGTCTCTTGGCAGCCAGTGTACAGCATCAGGATGACGATTTAGATAACAGGTCGCGATTTCGTCCTCATCTGGGGTGTCTGCAACATCTTGGAAAACTGTCACGGAGCCGATGAGAGATACCCGAGGCTTCCATGCAGCGGGATTGGGGGAAGCGACAGATAATGAAGCGGCGTGGTTGACAGACGCGAGAATATTTTTGCTGTGCCGAGAGATGGGGAGAAAGAGTAGGGTCAAGGAACCGTTGTGGTGACAGCTGTTTGACGTGTGGATCACAAATGACCATCAATTGAACGGCACAAGGGTACAACTTGAATGCCGACGCTGTTCGTACCTTGCGTAATATTGCTGGAGGGAGAAAGGCTGGCCTGTGGACAAGGTGAACAAAGGGGTGGCCGATAGGTCGGGAAACGACCTGGCGTACCTGGGAAGTCCGGGTGGTCCGACGGAAAGACAGTGGCGAAGGTACCTACGGAGTCTGGCGACAGGTCGACCAGCCTTCGGCTGATGAGCGCTAGATATCCCAGTGCGACGCGTGTGAGACCCTCGCCGAGTGGGATCGATCAGGGCTGGGTGAGTGTCTAACCTGCATCAAACACGGTTTCTTCCCCTCTGCTCAGGATTGGGGAGAAAGCCAGCAGAAGGCAGAGCGACAATGTCTGCCACGTTTGAGGGCGGAGGGAGAACATTGTGGGGTTAACGAAAGCGCTGATTGCGGATGATGAACGGCCAGTGCCAAGTGGTATTTCTAACTGAGACAACGGGAAGCCGACGTGTGTCGGGAAGGTCCGGGGTCAGTCGCTTAGGTATGCGGTTGTTTCTTTAAGGCAATCATCCTGAATGCCGCACCGCCGAGACGACTGACTGAGACATTATTGGCAGACACAGAAAACGCAGGGGGTGAGAGGGTCACCCTAGACTTAATCGAGGGCCTTGCAGCCGCGATCCGAGCGTGAGGCGATCGCGGACGTGATTGGGCTCATGGCACCAGCTGACTCTCTGCTAATTGTGTGGACCGGACTCACAGTGGGTAAAAAATCACTGTATCAGTCCGACCCGCTGATTTGCACAGGTCGGCCCACACGGCTGTGGGAACACTCGCTGGGACTCCCGCACAAGCGACCTTGGATCCTCGACTCGGACCGCCTTCTCGCCGTCGTCTCTCGCTGGCGGTCGGTTTACCGCTTGCTATGCTGTGCTTTGATCCTTGTCTCATCGGCCTTGGCCCCCACCGCAATCGCTCCACCTCGTCCTGACGGCTCCTTCTTGACAAGCCCTCTAGTCAATTAGCTCTTGTCCCTCTTTGTCCTTCAATTTCGCCCTGATCAAATTTTCCACTTGACGTGGGAAATCTTTCTCGCACGAAATTGTGATCTTTCCCGTCCGGTGCCTGGGATAGTAGCCCCGCATCTACGTTAAGGACCACCCTCTTTCGGAAGCTTATGACTGAACGCTTCACAAAATGTCATCGTCCACCCCTCGCTAACCGCTTTCGGCTCCTGCGACATTGCGGAGGCCGGCCTCTTTATTCTCCATTCCAGTCTGCTCTGGTGGCAACAGGGTGGCACTTTCCCCTCCAGTGGGAATCGTACCTGAAACGTTTCCTTTTTCCTCTACCTGATCTCCAGCGTCAACCGTTCCATATATGAACTCTCCAGTCCACTCTCTATGTCTCCATTATCCACGGTTCGGTACCTATCTCTCGTCCACTATCACCAAGCATCGCACTCATGGACACAAGGAGAGATCCCACTACCATCTACTCCTACTCTTCTCACCATTCTACGTGGAACCCTTCCACTGTCTCCCAGTCTCATTCCCTCCCCCTTCATAACCCCCAACAGTACCCTCACCCCCAACTGCCGAGGCAAGCAATCCATCAGGGCCAGATGCTCGATGTCATGATGCGTCAAGACTACGCCCACGATTATTCTTACAGCCGCGATCCAAATTCACCTACGTCATACTCTCCCCGCCAACCGGTGCCTCCTCCTATCGTGACCAACCCTCACCTGTACAACAACAGCTATCATGGCTCCTCGGAATCCCACAGATCCCAGGCGACCCAGATGCCTTACGGCCACCCCCAGACACAGTACGCTCCACAGTCGCCGATCGATGGTTCCGTCCAATATCCTGCTTCCCCGCCACGCCCATTTGCTTGCGATATGTGTGCATTGTCCTTCAATCGCCAGCACGACCTGAAGCGACACCGGGATACCCATTCCGGGGATAAGCCTTTCCTTTGCGAGTCATGTGGAAAGACTTTCACCCGTAAGGACGCCCTGAAGCGGCATCAGGTAAGAAAGCATCCCCCACTTTCTTGTTGTATGCCGAACTGATCGGGGAAAATTAGACCGTCAAGAAGTGCGGTCCATTGAAACAGGGATGATTCATTCGCATCTTCGGTCCTCAAAATGCCGGTGGTGAGCACTAGCCTTGTCTTACGCCTTCGTTGTATTGACTCGAATCCAGGCCTCCTGCTACGCAGAGGTTTCTCTCTCTCTCTCTCTCTTTTACTCCGTAACTCAAGTCCGTTGATTCGAACTGCTTCCCATATCGTACCGTTACTCTTCTTTTAATTGTAATTCTGTATTGGTTAAATGGGTAAACATTTATCATCCTTGACGCGATGGGTAAGCTTCCGAACGATCGCACACACGAACTGCGGACACCGAGATGAGCGGCGAGGAGAAAATAGCAGACTTGACTAATTCTACCGACTATGGAAGGTGATCACTAGACTTGGTGGATATCAACGATCTCCTGGAACCGCCGCCGGCGAGATGATCACCTAGCAGAGGGATCGGCAAAGACCTTTTCAAGCACCCAAGCGTCTCTGGGTTCGATTTTTTTGTAGTAGTCCTTGTGGAGGCCAGCCTCTTTGAACCCGTGTCGTTCGTAGAACGCTTTCCCAGCCGTGTTCGATACCTGGACATGAAGGTATATGCGGTCGATCTTCGGCGATCGCGACTGAGTGACCGAGTCTATTAATGCTTTCATCACTTGAGAACCAACGCCTCTCGACCGGTAGGGCTGACAGCGATGAGAAAGAAAACGCGTCATTTACACATCCGAATCGACCGCCCAAATGCACGAACGTACCGCCAAGATGCCCATTGTCATCAAGTAGAGGGAGCTGTGCCCTTTGGACCCGGACTCCAAGCGACACGTGAAGTTTCCGACAGGAATGTCGTTGTAATACACTATGTTCGTTCCGGTTAGATCCTTCCTCAATGGGGGAATGCGAGGACGCCTTTTTCAGACGCGATTAGGGGGGGCGCGCTCACCGAGTTGACAGAACTCCTCTACCTCCGGAGCGAGGATATCTTTGTAGTATTTCTCGGCATATTTCACCGGGAAGAGAACCGAGTTGAGCTTCCGCACTACCCCTACGTTGTTCGGGGTGAGGTAGGAGAAAGTGACCCTTGCTGGTGTTTTCCCATGACTGGTGGCGGGAGACATTGATCAATCCAGCTGTTACCAGTCGTGGGAAACACTGGCGTGGCGTTTCCTCCTTTGTCCAGGGGATCCTTTCAGGCGCGGAACGGCTGCGTTGGCCGAGAAGGGTTGCTAAGCCTTTGTGGGATGCGGTCAATAGACGGATCTGTTTTGACCCCCTCGTAGCCGTGACAGGCCCGAAAATTCCCATGGGTTCGTGTCTCAAAACCTCATGCGGGCGCGACGAGTAAAGGGGATCCAATCGCAGTGGACATTTCAGTGTCTAATTCTACTTCAGGGACTGCGCCGAGAGGATCTACACGATCCCAAACTAAGCAGACGCTCGCGCTCCCTCTTGGCTGTCCTACGATCCGGAAACTACACGCCCTCCGGGGACGAATCCACCCCGAGGGGACATCCTTGTCCAGACCAGATGCGGTCTACCCCCACACGTTGTACGTCACATTTGAGTCATTCATCAGGCAACAAAGTAATCGTTGATGCGCGGCGGGGGGTCATGTACTTCGTCGATTCATCGGTCGCCACAATGGCGTGTGCATAAACACGCAGTTGGCCGCCCGGTCATCATTGTTACTCCCGAAAGTCCGACGCCGTTCTTTGACAGGCTTTGTATATGAGAATACTCTTAGAGCTAACTTATCACACCAAGGGCGTCTTACAGTGGAGCACAAGGTGATACATAACAGGAAGCAAGTTAAGTTGCTGTTCCATCTTATCCATTATCCATCTACTGTATCACCTGCCCACTCTTTTACGATAACGCCCCAGATATTCATCTGGATCTTCCCACAAGTCGGAAGTTTCGCCTGATGTGCCTCACGACCCCCGTTTTCTTTTCACATCATCGGGCAGCTCTTTTATGTGAAGTTGTCCTCGGCATCATTCCAGTATCTGCATAACTCGAGGTACTTCAAATGTCCGGGCTTTCGTTACTTCCGGCATCTAAACTCGCCATACATCTTCGGCACCGGCCCAAGTAGTTTGCCGAAGTTGCACTTTATCTCTCGCGTCCCTCCTGGAGGGGGTTTCGTGTACCTTTTCTTCGGGATCGACCACCGCCCAAGGTACCAACAAACCGATCCCTCCCTCCCGTGCGGTGTCGGATGGTACCTGATTGAAGGTGGACTGTGTGATTAACATTAAATAATGGTCTTCGGTTACGCCTAGATCTCTGGCCGTTCTACGTGGTTAGTGTGGATCCTCAGAATGAATGGTGCTCGGATTCATTCCAGCGGTCCTCCTTTCTTCCCAGGCAACAGAGCAGGGTCCAATTCAGTGTGGTGCGCGCCCAACGATCACTGCATGCCTGGAAGCATACATATACAGACACGGAGCGGTGCTGGAATCCATTCCATGCATTGATGGGCTTTCTCCTCTCCCTCCCCACGCTCGACCGTGCGAATGAGCCTAATTCGTCGCGCTCACGCTGGGAAACGACGGATGATTCACTCCGCGGGCTCCGGAACCCTTACATATCTTTACGATAAGGTCACCTAGGGTCCAGGCTCCGAACCTGGTCCATGTGGATGAATGATTTATTGCGCGTCACCACCACGGAAGCGTGTGAGTCCATGAAGCGGGGGTGACATATATAGAATGAGAAAGAGTCCTGCGCACATTTAGGCGACGGAGTAACAAGATACGAGGTGGGAAAACATCAGGGACGTGGTAGTAATCATACAAAAACACGGTCGACTAGATGAAAACATTCGGACGGAAGAACACAAGGAAGATGGGGGCCGAGTAACATGAGGGATACGGAAACAGACACATCAAGTTACAGACAACATTGGGCGGGTGCAATAGATAGAAGGATGACAGCAGTTTTCTTATGGACAGCAATCGCTACAGCTGGGATGGTTGTCAATCGAGATAGTCGTACCCCCGCGTACTAGGGCACACACCATTAGACTCTGATTTGGCGTTCGTGACGGGAGCGCCGCTTATTGTGACCCTTGTTGAATGGGCGTGCGGGAGCCTGGGCAATATAGACGTCCTCAAAGTTTCTGAAGACGCATAGCCCCGTCGAACTATCACTGTCGGCAAGCATCGCCCACAGGCAATGCCAACCGTCACGCTCCCTGAACTTGAACACGATGCCAAGGTGGGTTTGATCCCAGGTTGTCTCCTTCGAGTTTCTAGCATCAAACGCCTTGTCACGCATCGTAATCGAAGCGCATCGGTCGACGGTCAGGTTTACATTGGTCTGGCCCCCGCTCTCTGGGAATACCCCGTGTGACTGGGCGTTCATCTCGAGAACCTTGTTGAGGCCAGGGAACTGCGGATTGTACCCGTCGACCCGGATTTGGTATGATGATTTATCGGAGAAGTGAAGGGTGATACTAGGGTGGTTCGGTGACCTGCGTACTTGAACCAGCGTTTTGCCGACCAACGAGACTGGGTTGACCTCGTCAGGAGCAGGATCAACTCGGGTGGATTTGGTGTTGGCAGCCTGCGTGCGGCCACCAAACAGGATGGAAGCGGGCGTCGTGGGCGACGAGGACGAACATGAAGAGGCTGAAGAGCCAGTGATGCTGTCGTCGTCCATGGTTGAAGTTGAACCAGTTGTACCAGATTGGTCGAAACCGGCGTGGTGGCCACACTTCGGCGAGCAGCGAAGCGAGGAAGCAAAATCCATAATGAAAAATTCCGTTGTCAAGGCGGTCCCGACTGACCTACAACGAATGGGCACAAAGTCGGAAAACCGTTCAGCGGCAGTGTAGCCAAGTGGTTACGGCGTCACGTTTAGGAACTAACCAATTACCGTGATGGGTTTCCCGCGCGAGTTCGAATCTCGTCACTGTCATTTTTTTACATCCCTCCTTTTTGCCCTTTGAACACAATTTTCGTACAGGTAAAACCGCAAACGACGGACAGGTGCATCTCATAACCACGAGGTGAAATATTCAAGCATAGATGTGGCCACTAGTCGTAGGTACAAATAAAAATCCTCCCTGTGCGGGCCAAGTTACTCATTGAAGAAAACCAGAGCAGTATCGGCGGTTTGAATAGCCTGCCAGGTTTTTGGCCGGCCATCTTCGTCTCGGTTACCTTCGTCAGTATATATTGAATGAAAAGTGACGTCTTCTGTTCCCTGGTGAGATTCATATATGTGAGTAATGTAATCGGCAGTGATGGGTAGAAGCGGCAATACTCTGTTGGGCGGGTCATGAATCCTGGACCACGAGGGGTAATGGTGGTAAGATCTCCATTCCCGACTTCTACAAGTACCGTAAACAACATACCTAACGTGAACGAATCCTTCGCCCTGATCGTCGTTGATTGCAGGGATTCTGATCTTGCCCAGGACGATCCTCCCGTACGTGGTCGCCGCGCTGGAGACGAGGACTAGATCTTCGTCGAGGTTGAAACTCGTTAGCTCTCTGTCGGAGAGCTGTGCTGCCCGTGACCACATCCTGGGTTCGTGGGCGTCCCAATGTCGACGGGATTTGGCTATCTCCTGTTTGATCGTGTTGACAACCTTGGAGAATGCATCCAAGGCAATCTCTTTCGGTGGGTGTGGGTCGTTAAAGTTCAGTTGTTCCTCGGATGCTTGACGACCCCATACGTTAGACGATGCGGATCTGGTGTGGATGAATCGATACCACCTACCCATGTGAGTAGGACTAGACAATCGGCCTGGTCACCAAGGAGCCACCCGATCACCAACATGCTTTGGCGTTGTCGTCTTGCTACCTTGATCGGTCTCACTTTGTTACTGCCTGAAATGCCACTGTTGGAAGCGGTTGCTTTGGTACACGGGCATGCGGTGTTGTCAGCGTATCTCATGCTGCCGATGCTATATCCATCGAAGATGCCGGGATATCTGAGTCGGGGCACACCACCGTCAGTGATTCCGCGTTTCGATTCCCGGATCTTTGGTATTGGGAACACATATCCCCAGCTCAGACAGACAGAAGAATACACCAGCGTTGACCGCCTTGCCTCCCGGGCACCACGGGATGAGTACCGATAAACCTTACCCCTCTCCCACAACCCGGTAACTTCCATTCCCTTCCCTCACGTCCACGAAGCCTGGACCTTACTGGGAGCCACATAGTGCTTCAAGCTTCAAGACCCGATGTGGGTATCCTATTCGTCGCCTTCGGTACTTATCTACTTGCCGACTGCACGGTACTAATCACCGTCCCATCATAGAAGTGCGGCCTACCATCGTGATCCTGTTTATCGCTTCGCTTCGTTCCGGTGAGGTCGCGAATCGAGGTCGAGGCCGGGTGTTAAAATGCAAGTGCGTGATTGTTAGTTTCGTGAGTTTATTCCGTTTGTCGAACTAGAACTAACCTTTTCCACGGGTTTGCAGCTGAGGGCATCAGGAGCTGGCGCAGGGGTTGGTCGCTAACGCTCATCGACTGGTTGTGGCCTGATTCGCCTCGCGTGTCTCCGACTCCCAAGCGATCCCCCAGGGAATTCGTCAGATGCATGTGTGCCTGAACTGAACCCGACCTAGGCAGCTTGGATTCTTTCGCTCCCGTCGACCCGTCCACCGCCCGTGACGCCTTTTCCGCGAATGATGCCACTAACTTGGCTACTTGTGCCCCCCTGCTGGGGAGTGGGATGCAATCGGCACCTACACTATTGACTTCCGAGCTCGCCTGCCCAAAGTATCAACCACGTACTTGATTGTTGGTATAACCAGTTGGCCATAACAAGACTGGAGGTTGTTTTAATTTTCACGCGTGCCATGCACTTTCTACGAAAGATGGACCTACTTCAGACACCAAGGACAGTTCCTCGGGGCTCGCAATGATTCATGTCATCTATGATCGTCCATAACTGCATCACCAGTTGGGGGCTTCCCAAATCCATGTAGTATTTTGAGATGGTTAATATCTTTGAACGCAACCTCGTGTTTTTGAACTCGCATATTCCACCTCTGGGCGCCCACCATCACAGCAAGCTCGGGTCGATAGATTCGATGCCTTTGGAGGCTGTTTGCTGGGCCCTAGGGGTGTGAAAACAAGTAAGAACGTCATGCGAGAGAGAGTAATAACCCAGATCCGTACCCTGTGCTCGGCTTTTTCAGGTTTCTGTAATCCTTGGCTTGCAAGATGATCGTCTCGCTCGTTGCTGCTGCAGAGCCGCCGTGGCGACCGGAGTGGTGACCAGACCCCCTGTGACCAGAATCTTTGCGTCCAGGCAGACGGAAAGCTCGATCGATATCTTTTTGGGAGCGAGTGCCATCACAGTATTTGCATTCGCAATCTCGAAATCCCCCGGGCTTCAGGTTGCTCCCTTTCATAAGCCAAATGATGTGAGGAAAGAATTCCTGGGGAGATCTGAAGCAGGCGATATATGTTGATCCTGGTGTAAAAATAAAAATAATGTCGAAAACCGAGGCAACAGACGTGAGTGGGCGTCATACCAACAAGATAATGATCTGTTCGGCCATCCTTCTCCTGAGTGAACAGCTCGTAATTTTTTGGGAAGCTGATTAGAAAGCATAGCCGACCCCTCATCGGCTGGAGATGCTCTGTGGGATCGGCAGGCCGGCGGGGCTTCTGATCAGCAAAGTCAGAGAAAGGGGATGCGAATCATACCTCTGAGATGCAGATCCTCCAGGAGGAACCTGCCTCTCAAGAGCTCCCCGAGCTTCTGCCTCCAACGGTGCTGCGTGTCTTCACTAGCATGTTTCCAGATATTGATGCTGCCGTCGCCGTGAAATGTCTGCGAGGGGTCTTCCAAACGCTCCCTCCGGGCATCGGTCGCCGTGACTCTGATGCCGACGCTTAACGGCTGCTCATAGTAGGCAACCTCGAAATACGGGAATTCGATGTCAGGGGGAGGTTCGTTGTGATGCTCGCCTCTCATTGCGGTCCTGGCCCTGAATAGAGCGCGGGATTTTTACAGGTTAGAGACAGACAATCGCCGCCTGTGACCGGGCTGTGGGAGCAACAATGATCAACCATCACATGATCGACAGTCGAGTTCCGTCCACTTCGCCACGGATGTTTGTCAAGATCTGTTCGGTCTCACGGTCGCCTCTCTTTCGCCAGTCGCGTCTCTCCATGGCTACACTCGCGCGGATGTCCAACCCATCAGCTGCTCCTGGTCCGATGGAGACCTCTATTTCTGACAAGGTATCTCTACGTTGCGATATGCATAGCCTTTTTCTGATATCCCTGCAAGCTCACCCGCCTCTTCCAACCCTCGGGGCTCGTGATTTCCAACGATTCGTGGCAACACAGACATCATGCCGCTATGAAGGACAATGATGCCGCTAATGGAGAGACTCGTCCGTGATCTTAACTGTCGCTCCCATGGCGGAACGCTGAATGTCAAACGTGCAGATTTCTCGGTCCGGATTGTCTCGGAGGTGTTTAGGGGCAAGGTCTGTGCATTCAAGCAGGGTCGCGTAGATTTCCTGTCCTCACGGGCGGCTTCGTAGAACACTCTCCAACGCCACAGGATGCTGAATGCCGCGCTTGCGGACGAATTCAAGAACGGACTTCATGCGCTGTCCCTGATTGCCAAGACACCAGAAGAACTTCCGAAGGACGCCTGATCAGCCATCCGCCCGGCCCTCTTAGCCAGGAAGATCTTCATGTGGTAGCCGTAGTATCCATGTCAATCTACTTTTGCCCTACTCAACGGATGAAGATCATCAGGAGGAGGATTACCTCGGCTACCCGGCTGACGACTGGATGATCGCCGAGAACTTGTTCAAGAGAACATCCCTGCACAGCTTTCGATTCCGCTCGTCCAGCGGAAGTCCTCTTCGATCGCCCAAAGCCATGGCCTACAATCCGCTGATGGAGAGCTTTGATCGTATCTTTTGGTCATCCTAGTTACGCTTTGACGCTGTCTGTCGGACAGAGTGATCCTCGGGACTGTGACTTCCTTACAAGGGAGCATCGGGGCTATAGATAATTGGTGTTGCGGTCCTCCAAAAACCCCCGTCCCTCCCCGCCCACCGTCCCAATCCCATTAGTTGACATGCAGTCTCATCTTCCAACCCCCGGATCCTCGAACCGGCAGGACGATGAATGTCCAGTGCTTCCTCCCATTCGTGCATGGTATAGAGGTATGCTTTCCGAATCGTGTCCTCTCCCCCCACTGAATATGCTGCAGACGATTCTCCCAACCTTAACCTTTCCGACGTCCGCGGCGTTCCAATCCCAGCACCCTTCGACCGAGCGCCTGATTCGCGTATCCCACATCTCCGTGTAATTTCGGATTCGCCCGCGATGACGTCCCCGCAGTACAATCCTTCCCCTTCATTTCCTCGCAGCTCTCAGCGTTTGGCGTCCACTCGTTCACTACCTTCCTACCCAGAGCATGTGCGGCCCACGTACCCACAACACGGACATTCCCTGTCAGATGACTATGGCCGATCATCGGTGCGGCATTTTCGCAGCGCTAGTTCCTCTCCATACAGGAGTACGACTCAGCTCCCGTATCACGAACAGACCCACCTCCGGCAACAAGACCATACCCCTTATGGTCCCCAGGCCTCTCCACGGCTCCTTCCTTCGTCTTCCCCTCATGATCTCCGCTCCGCCTCGCCACAACTTGACAAGTTTGTGCAAACTCCGGCGAGGTATGAATGTACGTACTGCGGCAAGACGTTCAACCGCCCGAGTAGCCTGAAGACACACACAAACACCCATACCGGAGAGAAACGTATGTCGCATTGCTAATCGGGGATTTGAGAGCTTATCAGACCCCCTTAGCATACGTCTGTCCTCATCCGGGGTGTGGTCGCGCATTCAGTGTCCAGAGTAATATGCGTCGACATGCACGGGTCCACGACACTTCCCGTACGGAAGGCGGGGACAGCTCGCCCGACGACGGAGTTGAAGATCCTCCCTCCTCTCGTTGACCAACACTCCCTGCCCTCCGACCAACACTTCATTATCACACGTCTTTTCACTCACTATTTATTAAATCTACAAGTCGCATCATCAGCCTCATCCGTTCATCATCACTGTAGCTCTATATTAAAATGCCTCATGCTCCCTCCTGTGGTTGGGCCGCTTATCAACGTTCAACGTCCAGACTTTAGCCGCATCTCAAACACGCCAATGTCCCTCGTTAACGCATCCTGCATTATTTATCATTTTCGGACCTCTACGCGTCCTTTAGCGCCGCAACGCAGCGTTTCTCTGTATCCCTCTCCTGGCATGTATTCTTCTGATGACGCGTATTTTATTTATTGGGCATCAATCAATCCGACCAAACACCAGAACCGCAGGCACGCAGAAAATGCAGGTGTAAGATTCGGGAATTCGCCAGAGCCGGCAGGGAAGTTTGCGGTTTCCAAGGGGATTGTGTAAGATCGAACAGCATCTTCGGAAGCAAGTCAGGATCAGATCGCCGATGTGCCGGAGGAGAGTCAAAAGCACAGTGAAAGGGGTTTGTCGGCCAGGGTGCCCGTTTATTCAGGGTCCGCCTTCGGGGCTTTTTGTCGCTGGTCGAGGATAGGAGGGCCAACTTGGCACCCGTGACGCACGCTCGGGATGCGATGCGGTCGGTTAGCTTTATGCATATGTCGCGGGGGGAGTGGGGGAAACGGGAGCCCGAGAATCAGAAAGATCAGACGTGGAACTCATCGAAACTAACCACGGATGGACGGGGGTCACCGCCAAACCGTCCGAGGTCGCCAAACGCTTCAGATCCAAAATATATTCTGATGCTTCCTGGCGAATGGTCCGAGACGCCAGCGAGCCCTGAGAAGCATCAGCCAGGATGCGCTACTCGTGGGGGCAAACCGGGCCCCACCCGAGTCCTGGCGCCCGGTGGTTCCAGAACTGATAGAGCTGCGCGATTTGCACTCTCTGACCCTTCAGAGAGTTGAGATGATCATTTGGGGTGTTCGTGCTTCACCCCATTTCATCAAATATCCACCCAGAAGAACGCTCACTATTGTTACTCGGCAGACGGGCTATTGATGAGCATGGGCCTCTCGGGTGTTAGGATCCGTGCCCCGGCAAGAAGCTCGACTCAGGGCCGGGGGCCGTACCCACCGGCTCTCCTGATGATGTCTGGATCCTCCGCATTCACTCGACTGTAGAACAGGAACCATTCAACCGGCCCGCGTCACATATCTGGGGTGTACGGGCATCATGGGGTTGTTAAACAGACACACCAG
>Ga0307517_10001240_pt1 | contig 42794 bp, 35 predicted proteins | sample 23_EM_MG_FD_194515 | JGI IMG/M metagenome (GOLD analysis project Ga0307517, IMG submission 194515) | Populus trichocarpa ectomycorrhiza microbial communities from riparian zone in the Pacific Northwest, United States - 23_EM | ecosystem: Host-associated > Plants > Roots > Unclassified | place...
AAATGGGACGTAGTGCGTCCCGGGGAATATGCATGGGACGAACGTGGGGGGGGAAAGAGCGGGGCACGGTAACGCAGGATTTAACCGAGGTTTATGAGGGTATGGATGACCCATACATCAACTGGAATTTGATAATTTTGCCCCCCATCCCTCACATGCCTCATGAGGTATAGGGGGCAAATGTGTACTTTTGCTGATGTCGGTGCTGCGTCGGGTGCGTTCTGAGTACTAGATGCTGAGTCTGGTGCGTCCTGAGGATTAGGTGTTGCGTCGGGTTGCGTCAGGTGCATTGTGTGGTAGGGTTGTTGCGTCCTGGTTCACGATTTGCGTTCCAGTGTTAGGAGCGTCATACGCACAGAACGCACAGAACGCAGCGTAATATTTTTGCTGATGAACGATCTTTCATGGACAGCATGTGACGACAAGGGGTGCCAAAGCCACTTCCGAGACAAGGAAGCGTTGGGCGGGTTTCCCCAAGCCCGATCTGGGTGTGAGCCGTCCACACCGATATCGCACCGAAACATAAAACAAGAGACGAAAGGCCATCAGAACAGGATGAGATGACACAAGTGTTACGATAACAAATGCTTCGTTCATGTGGAAGAGAAACTTGGGGCAGGGTACTACCTGCTGGAAAATGGTGAAGGAAACCTCTGTCAAGATGGCACCGACCACACCCGGAGCCACAACGACGAAGAAGGTTTAGTGCTGTGAGGGTATGGCAAGAGAGGGAAGAGAGTGAAAAAACTCAGCCAGATGTTGGAGCCATGCAAAGGCAAATTTCAGAACTGCGGAAAGCAAGGAATGAATTCCTAAGGATGGAGAACGAAAGCCAACGCATGCTAGCCGCGTATGAGGCCACAATCAGGTGAACGCCGGAAGAAATTTTGGGACTTCACAGAACCGTGGGAGGATCGGGTTTCAGCCTAGCAAGGTTGAAGAAAGAGGTGGACGTAGGGAGACGCTCGAATAAGAAACTTGAGAACCTAAACCACAGCCTTACAAAGAAGCTGAGAAGAGCAGGGCACTGGTTGTTAGATTTGGGTAATTAGCATCGTGGGACCGATAGTGGGGGGAAAGAAGAGGTAATATCACAAATGGTGACTAGGCAAGGCAGATTTCTCGTGACTAATACTTATTAGTCATAAGTATGTTTGATTTCACACTAGGAGGTAATTTGACTCATAAGTTCTCACATGACTAGACACTTGCGAGTGATCATTATATTATAATTGCTTAATGGTTTTATGACTCAGAATTGTGACATCATATGATATAAGGACTTTCGCGCTGGACTGAGATTATCAGTCATGGGTTTCACACATGTGACGCATTTGAGAAGGTGACTTGGTGTATGAGTTTTAATTAAATAAACAGTGTGTTGTACAGTGACCGATGCGAGTCAGCTGATGGATTTCACACTATGACTCACTATGAGTCGTAGAAGTATGTAACGCGACATGATGAGTCACCAGAGTTAGGATTGTGGGAAGATGCCTATATAAGGGGCTTGGTTCAGACCAAGAGATGGTCCACGAACCATCTCTCCTCCACCTCCGGCGATTGAAATCTCAACACCACGGGAAATGATCGTCACTTTCCCCCACCCACCTCTCTTCCCCCATCATGGCTACTGCCTAGGGGTTGACGTTAAGCCATCTTCCCTCCTCTCCTGAGGCACGCCTGCCTCCCCTCATTGGGGTTCTTGTTCCTGTTCATCGTTGACACCCGCTCATGATGTTCAGTTCTCCCCCTTACCCCGCACTTGCTTTGCACCTCGCTTAGCATTTTGCACGGTCGGAAAGCTTCTCGCTTCGTTCACGGTCGGGGATATGGCGTCAGGACTCTCGGTCGGAGTAAGGCTTCGGTTCTGCTGGGCTTGTACCTCTGATGGGGAAAGCTTCGGTTAGTAACATCCCGGTCCCGCTCTGTTTCGCTGCAGTCCGAAAAGCCCTTGCTATGGCCCGTTAGTCGGTTGTGGCTAGCCCGCTCGCGATCCTTCCTCTACCCCCCTCCCAATTCCGTCCGCTGGCATCGTACTGCCCCATAAGCTGGCACCTTACTGCTAATCCTCCTCCACGGCTGGCACCCTACTGCTCCCCACCGGCTGGCACCCTACTGCTACTCACCGGCTGGCACCCTACTGCTCACCTTCCTGGCTGGCATCCCCTCTGCCAGCTGGCTCCGCTCGCCCTCCTCTCCCCCTCCGATCGTTCGACCCTTCCTCGGTTACGCCTAGTCGTGGTATAGCACTGCCTCCGTGGCTATGGACCAACGCCTTGGATCGATGTAATGACCTGCACAACCGCGCGAGTGGTTCCTGTGGGCCCACGGTTTCCGTGTTTTCCCATGTCGGCGATCACCTATCCTCTCCCTGAGGCCCCGAAAGGGCCTTAGAACAGCCGTCGTTTCTTTTGTTTTGGGTAGCCTGCTGAAGGGTTTGGGTCTTTCTACCTGTACGTTTCTATGTATTGTTTCCTTACGTGTCTGGGGTATATTATCTTAGGCGCTAGGCGGGGGGGACTTTTCCTATGGACTCGGGGTGCTTGATTTTTCCCATGAAGAGGTGTAGCGAGAGGTGGGTTTGCATTTATAGGTTTTTTCTCTTCATAGCTTGCGCTGCATAAGGCTTTTTGTACCTAGAAACAAATAACGCATGATAAGAAAAAAAAAAAGAAAAAAGACCAAGAGATAGTCACAGTCTATTCGGTCTCCCCAGCAACCCTCTTTTGGGCACTTGGCGTCCCCCTCCTCGTTGTTGGGAACCTCAACATACACAACCCCCTCTCGGACTCATCACGATCATTCTCATCAGGAGAAATCGGCTCCTCCACCCCATACTTCGAGAAAGTAGTAGAAGGCGGCTTTGTCCTTCGCAACCCTCCCGAGGAATATACTAGGTTCCCCTTGCTGGGAAAAGCCCACCCCTCTGTTATAGACCTTTCTTTCACCAACTCCCGCCTCCTGCCAATGGTTAAAAGCTGTGAGGTCTCCCTCCCCTTGACCAGCTCTGATTATGTGCCGATAACAATAAACCTCGACCGCCCTACCCTGATCCCAAGCCCCAAGCGCCCTCGCTGGTCTAATACGGATTGGGAAAGACTCTCCCTCGTCATCAAGAACGTTCAGATCCCTGCTGCCCCCCGTGCCCCTTACCAACAGATTTAGATGCTTGGCTAGCCGGGTCGCTAGATGGACTCACCGCCCTTGTGAAAGAAGACACGCCAATCTCCAGACCCTCTCATCATTCCCAGCCTTGGTTGTCTCCCCAGCTGACGACCCTCCGCCGTGAGTTCCATAAACCCTCCCGGTTGGGTAGAAAGCATGGCAGCCCAGCCCTGGTGGACGTGGCCAACATTTCCAAAGCGGGGTACTTCAAGGCGACAAAGTCCACCAAAATTAAACACTGGTGGTCCTTCCTGTTGGGCGCCACCCCCCTGAGCCTATAGAGGGCCCAAAGGTTCGCCTACGGCCGCACCCCACCCTGCTTTCCCTCCCTCCCAGGGGCAGAGACCCCTCAACAGATGAACAAGGTTCTGTTGGACCACATCTTCCCCCCAAAACAACCGTTTTCCCCTCCCCGAGACTAAGACCTTATAAGAAGGCACCCCCATTATCAAAGGAAGTGATAGCGACAGCTCTCGCCAAGTGCTCTCCCAAGTCGCCCCCGGGGCCTGACGCGATTCCCTACTCGACCTGGAAGCAGTTCAATAAAATTAACCCCTCTGTCCTTCTGCAAATCCTCTCCCCGCTTCTCAGCCTAGGATACCACCCAGTCTTGTTGAAAGGGTCGAACGGAATCGTGCTCCACAAGGCTGGGAAACCCTTCGATGAGTCCTGCCTCCTTCAGGATAATTCTCCTAATCCACACGTTTTCGAGGATTCTCGAGAGAATAATAGCATCCCGCCTCTTTCTGGTGGCCAGATCAAAGGGTCTGCTCAACCCCAACCAATGCTGCTCCCTGCCTGGGCTCAGCATATATCATGCGGTCCACCCCCTCTTCAACGACGTAAGGACCCTACAAAGACCATGTCTCAAGATCTCGTCCATGTTCTTGGTCATACAACCAGGGTTCGATAACATCGACAACTCGACCCTGGCCCGCATCCTGAGGGAAGGCGGGATTCCCCCCTACCTAGTCTCCTGGGTTTCATCTTTTCTGAGTGAACGGAGCTGCAATCTGGTCTTGCAAGGTATCTGAGGGACCCCAGCCCCTGTGAACATCGGCGCCCCCCATGGCTCCCCAATCTCTCCCCTTCTTTTCCTTCTCTCCGTGGCATCCCTCCACTTCAACATCCCTCAAGGTCTGATGATCTCGTATGTGGACGACTGCCCCTCACTGCTGCCTTCCTTTTATATTGGGGCAATATCCACTGCCTCCAGGAGCTCTTCGAGAAGTTAGAAGCAAAGGCCTTCTGCCTAGGTGTCTCCTTTTCTGTTGCCAAGACAGAGCTCATTGACTGGAGGACCACAAGCCAGAGGCACTCCCCGAAATGCCTCTCCCCCATTCAGATCAAAGGGGACCTATTCTGTCCCCGCGACTCGGTACTGTGGCTCGGGTACAGGTTCACCCCCACCCTAGATTCCTCTGCCTACTGCTCACACCGACTGGCTCTCGCCCAAGGTGCCTTTGCCCTCATCAGATCCCTCAGCCCCCCTGGTGCAGGCCTCACCCTATACCAATGCCACAGGCTTGCAACATGCCTGGTTGCCCCCATCCTTCTATATGGCGCAGACCGCTTCACACCAAGTGTGGGGGCTATAGCCCGCCTCAATACTATCTGGCACAAGGTCCAGACATAGACTAGAAACCGCCTCTCAGCAACGCCCACAGGGATCTTCTCGGTAGAATGCACCCTCCCCCCAGTCTCACTCCTGATCTCCCAATGGCGAAGGCTTGCGGCGCTCAGGGTTATTTGCTCCCCGCCTGAGATAACCCCAGCGACGGCACGCCTTCACCCCTCCTGCCTCTCTCTCCCTGCCTACAGGGCACATGACACCTCGCAAGCCCTGACTAGGAGACTCAAGTCTGTGTACCTTCCCTTGCACTGGAAGACTCCGTGACCAGTCCCCACCATTAGGAACTACCTTCTGGTAGACGGGGTGGCCTACAAAACCATACCCTTCATCCACGGGTTGTTTAGGATACCCATGATTAATTCTCGCCTCGTCTCTCCTGCCCTAGCCATCCCCCCTGAGTCACTAATCGATAACACCTACTCGGCCCTGATGAAAAGAGTGAGGGAGCCCCTCCTCCCGGAGTGGTCTCGTCTCTTCCCAACACCGGGGTACTACCATCACTCCCCCGCCCTCAACCTGCGACTCTTTATGGTGTTGGACAAGTTCATAGCTGGGCGGATCCATCAGATAAGAGTCGGCAAAAGCGACCTGGCCGCCCATGCCACCTGAAGGACCCCCAATGCCCACATCTCCTGCCCCCGCTACGGTCTAGAACCCGAAATGTTCGAACAGGCCATCCTCACCTGCCCATCCAGACAGGGCGCTCACTCACGCCTCCTCCACCGGATCAGGAGTGTCAGTCAAGATGCTCCCCTGTGGTCCTCCCTCTCACTACTCAAAAGGCTCGCTACCTTCATCAGCGTGAGCTCCACCGGATTTCCCCTAACAATGTTTCCGCCAAACACTCCCCCCTCTTCCCTCCCGTTGCCCATTTCACCCGTAGTAGTGCCCCCCCCATTGTTTCGTGTTTTTTCGTTGGCGGAGGTTTAGGCCTAGTAGACTTTCTTTCCTGCCACTGTATGCGAGCTTTCCTTATTAAAAACAGCTACAATTAGTTAGTTTGTACATTCTCTTGTATGTGGCCAGCGGCCGGGCGGAGGAGCAACCTTCCTGATAGTGGATCAATTTTGGTGCTGTGAATTTCTTTTGTTTATGTTTTGTGTCTTATAGGTTTTGTTCTCTCCATAGCTAGCGCTGCATGATGCTTTTTGTACCTTAAAACAATGAACTCATGATTACAAAAAGGAAAAGAAAAAAAAGAAGGATTTGACCAAGAGATAGGATCTTCACGGAACCATCTAAGTACTTTTCTATACTTAAGTTGCAATACAATTACTCTTTCTCTCTCTCCACGCATCTCTCCGCAACGAGGAACCTACCCTCAAAGAACCCGTACTCAATTGTGATAGTGTTAGTGACGGGTTGCTCGAACATAGAACTATTGTGATAGTTCTATCAACATACCACCACTCCCCGTTCTTACTATCTAACCAGATAGTGTCCTTCGACGGATCACTCAAGACACGCAAGCCAGTCCAGGCCTATCTGAAGAGATAGTATTCTTCTCCCCCATAATATAGATAGACAAAGGTTCGCTTAAGCAATAGGCAGGTGTCGTTGCCTGTTGCATACAAATCACATAATAGGATTCTTACATAAGTCCAGATCATCACAGTGGTTATAATTGGAGAGTATTGCTTGGGAGAATGTCTTGGGCATATGATTTGAAGGTATGATTTGAGTGTAGTGTTTAGACATATGATTTGGACATATAGTTTGGGTATATGATTTGGGGGTATGACTTGGGCCTATGATTTGGGCATCTATTATTGGCTAATGAATAAGGTTTCTGAATAGGGCGTATGATTTGAACCTTTCAATAAACTATATCAATTGAGCATATGAATTTGGCGTATGGCCTGCTAAGAAAACTTCCTTCACTCATGTCATTTATCACATGACCACTCGGTACCAGGATCCAGCTCAGTGCCACAAGAATACTCAGCCCTATTCTGAACTCATGGACAACAACCCAAATTCACAACAAAATACCATGCGAAACTTCCCATTATGCCCCAGATTTGGCAAAAACAAAAGGTTGTGTAGGAGGCGAATATTCAAGAGCCCATTCAGCATTACCACCAGAGTGATAAGATATCAATTCGCAACTCAGATGAGCAATATTGGCTCGCCTACTCAATATGTGGGGAAGGTTGATAGGAAGCAAATCGCCGCGTAGTGGGCCTTGTAGAATCCAAGTACTCTCAGAATATGAGGAAAATTGTATTGTGAGATAGTACAAACGCCTTGCTCAATGGTGTCATCCTGGTCGATTGGTAGTAGTCAGGAATAGGGCACAGGCGATCATGGTTCGATGGGCAAATAGGTATAGTTTGGGTAACCATTGTGTATCATGAGTCCTGAACCGTGACCCCAGATTAGATTCCAAGCTCAGTACCTGACTGGATCACCAGCATACTATCGCAAATGAGCCATTAATTTTAAAGCATTCATATCAAAAGGTATGCTAAAAGAATTACACATATTTGGGCTTTGTATTAACACTTACTGTAGATTCAGTATTTAGTCAAATTACACCACATTACCTGATAATACCTAAAATATGCATTAGAAGGGTTTTCTCATCCGGGTTGCCTTACGGTGTAAGGTTACTTTTCAAAAGGGCGGTGTGGGGCAAAGTTGACCCAGGATAGCCCGCAGGAGTGGGTGACAGTAATTGAGATAATATCAGGTGATGGTGAGGTGCTCCGGCCAATTATTATTAATAAGGTACAAGCCCACTAGATCGGCTCGTATGCAAAATTAAAAAAAAAAAAATACTGCTACTTTTAGGGTGTCTGAGAAGGGGTGGAGTAAGGAGAAACTAGTACTATGATGGTTGCAAGAAGTGTTTGATTTTGAAACACATGAGAAGTCAGTTGGGAGCTATTATCTACTAAATTTCAGTGGCAGATTTTGCTTCTAACTACATGATATAGGGCTGAGAGGAGGTATTGGTGATTGATACTTGATGGATATACCTCCCATTAGAACTAGGAGTTCTTTGACTTTTATGTAAATGACAAAATTGCAGTGTTCGGCCTCTCACCCACGCCACATATTTGCTGCAGCCCCTTGATGTCAGTATAGTTGGCCCAGTACCAGGCATCTACAGCCATTGATTGGATGAATTCATCTGTAAAGGGAACATGTGCGTAAATAAATGACAATTTCTACCGTATGCTTACACCTGCCCTCATTTTGCATACTGACTACCTGCATTGAATAATGCCAACAGAATACATTCCTTCCCAAGCAGCGTAATCTAAATAACAAACTTTCATGTAGTTTACTTTAATGAACTGTGGCGACTATGCTGATAGTTGCTCGCTGCTTCATATAGCATCAAGCACTCCGTGGCTGTTTGGAAAAGTGTATAGTATTCAGTAGAGGTTGAGCTCCGGCATCTCTGAATTTCCCACTTTCTTTTTTCAGTGTTCAAATAGTGTATACTAAGAATCAAAATCTGGTTAGGATCTTAAGGCCTGCCCTGCGGTTGACCCTGACAGAAAGTAATATGCCAAGTGCGTAGGAACCAGTTAGTATCATACCATTCAATCCTTATCGTGTTCTGGCTGGTGAGTCACAAAAGCGGCAGAATGTGCTCAGATTCAGAGATTCAAAGCCCCTGTCAGGCCCTCCAAACACCACGAGCAGTCAGCCGAGCAACCAGGACAGCATTCTCCCTTATAACTCGCAATACTCTGGGTTCCCAAAAGCATCTGCCAATCTTGAGCAATGTTTTGGATCATCTTCAGCAAACCATTGCCGACAGGGTGTCAGAAGTGGAGTCCCATCGGCAGTACCGTTAGCAGGTGGGCAGATCAAAAAAGTAAACATATCGGACCAGCGAAAGCTTACTGCAGCTACAGTAGTTAACTCAGAAACAGTACTCCATCTTCGTGAGCCGAGAGATTGAATTCATGGAGAAAAGGCAGTCTAGAAAGCAAAAACCCTTTACAGACTTCAAACACAATTCTCCCCCTACGTGCCAAAACTAATGTTCAATCTAAGTTAACCAAGATGGCATCCATTCCTCCAAACTGATTCCTACTAGCATTCCAGATGAGGTAGAGGCAGTTTGGCAGAATTTGGATAATTTGGAGCTTGAGGGTAATACCGGAAGCGATAGCGGCAGTGAGTATGGGGATCCTCAGCTAGTATGAGCCTGGTTGAGTGGAAAAAAAACTAAAACAGGATCGGATATACTTCAACTCGAGAAGAATGTGGGTTTAGAAGCCTTGGAGGTCAGGTCTACTGGGCAAGGGAGGATGGAATCTGAATATAATGGAGTTCAGTGGTCCAGGTGGAATCTGGGATCCCAAAAGTAGATTAGACTAATTGCCCTATAATAGCCACGCCAGATATGTATCAAGAGCGGTTTCATGATAAATGACGTTAGAGTAGAAAACTCAGACTTCCAATCAGTGTTGTGAATTATTCCACTTCATATGTTACGAATAATTCCATTCCAATAAGTCTCTGTATATAATTTGAGGTATGTGGCTTTTGATATAAGATCACACAATTACTCAATCATGTATGAAAAGAGCCAGGTTCGAGAGGGGAATATACGAAAAAGCTGGACGCAGGTGGGGAAAATTCAATAACGGGGGGGTGTCTGGTACATTGACAAAGGTGGGGTGCGAAATTGGGATGTGGGCCCTCCAGTCCCTTGATTCCAGAGGCCTTTTAACAAACTCTAATCTTCCTTAGACAGGATTGAACTTGTTACAGCAACCAAGGTAGCCGATCATTTAGAGCAGACAAGCCTGACCACTCCACCAGTCAATTCTAGGATCCTGAAGGGACATCGTGATAATCTCGCCGGCATTGTTGATTTGTGCAAAGCATGTAATTCATCCCTGGACACAATTTTTCCAGAATTGATAAGATATAGCTGACTAAGTATAGCTCCCGAGGGCCAAATGCCCTAGTATCTGGCGATTCTATCTTTGCCGGTGCAACTAGTAACCCTACTGGAGATCCTGATTCTTGTTTTCTAGGAGTCTGGTATTTAAAATATACAGAGAGCCCAATGCACAGCTGCCTGACACATCCGTACTCTGACTAGTTGCAACAATTCCCATTCCAAACAGGCTGGTGGACAGAATATGGATTGTGTGCTCAGGAGTTGTCTCCCAGCCAGGCTCATAGCTTTGTTCACACCCCGGTAGGTTTACATCCTGTATGATATAATCTATAGCAGCACCGAAGTTCGATTGCTGAGCGAGGTAGACAGCCGACATCTGTCAGACATACACCATCTGTTAACCGTTCAGCTCAGTAAAGTTACCCTAGAGCTTACTATTACAAATAATATCGGGACTAGCTTGTGCCACGCGCAATTTCATACCTGAGCCAGACCGGCACTGGCTTGACAATAATCAGATCACTTTACTCATATTTAACGAAATCTATTAGACTTATGGAGGGGATTGTTTTCAGAAAATAGCCTCCACGATATCGCTTCACGATCATGACTAGAGGATAAATGTGTTTAATCGGCAGGTATAATATTATAGAGATATAAACATACAAAAATAGAATCATCTAGAAACAAACAAATTCTCCACAAGCCTAGTAGTACTAGGAGTATGAGGCAAACCGGAAGGAATAACTATCGTGATATCCAGGTGCATGTGGGTAGCACACAGGTTGTTCTGAGCCTAGCCAGAAGGAGAAGAAAAAAGTGGTACCTTGACCAGTGATCCGGATGCTGCAGACATGGGTCGCAGGGAAAGAGAGGTCACGACCCGAGATACCGGGTGGGACAAGAGCAGAAAGTATCCGGAGGTGGTGGGATGTCAGTCAGGTGCGGCATGACATGAGCAGAAGATCGGCATTGGGAATCGCGTCTGGATGCTGAGACCTAGAGGACAGACAGGGGAACTCATATCCTTCTGCAAGTGGCACCCATGCCTCAGACATAAGATTTACTTTTCCTGATATACTGACCTTTACGCTAGTATACCCGCCCCAGGTCACCCTGCCTAGTAGGGAAACTGTGGCCTACTTGGGTTACCCTGTCTAGCCCAATGTCATCAAGTTACTTTATAGATACTTGTACCAACTCATGCCTGCCAGGCATATACGAGGTATACTGGTCTAGCTGTTAGCCATATAGGTAAAACATAGCTTTTCCATCTATTTTTGTGTACCCTGGGGTTACCCTACCTTCAACCTTTGAGGCTAACACCTCCCTCGGGCCCTGCCATTGGGACGGTACGACAACACCAGATGGCGTGGTAGTTGCGCCTCAACAGCAAAGGACACTATTATTGGAACCTACCTCATAATACCATATACGTTGTGGCTGTCTGTCTAACCCAATTTTGTTCCCAGGATATATAAGGGGGACCATTGGTGAGTTCATGCAGATAGTCCCGGTGGAATTGGTCCATGTTTGTAAGGTTACAAACATAGCGGTAGGGGACCAGCATCTATCTCACTAAAGTAACCAGACGTTTTCTTCGTGTCTAGTCGAGAATGCAATAAGAGTGTGACAGCACCTACACCAATCGTACACTACTACTTAGGACTATTTGGTAAGAAAGAACAAGGAGGAATTGTGCTACTCGTACGATCTTGAACTCTAGTCTAACCAAAGCCTTTATCCAGGGAGAGAGAGTTATATCTGCATCTACAATAGGTCCGATTATGAAGTTTGCCACTTTGTTCATCCGATGATGAGCATACTGTCTAGTATGAAGACAACTTTCAGTTCCTGCTGTCAGAAGAAGGATTTTGAACTCTGACTGGCAAGTGGTGCCCGACCGAGAAATCAAGACCGCCCCAGTCCGGAAGTCAATCGTAAGGTGATTTTATTCATGCTCAAACAGTGTTCGCACTATGAGGAAATGTCCAGAATGGTTAGCAGGTACTTAGTATGGTAGACTTTTGTAGGCCCTGTACTCTATGACATGTGATATAAATATGGAATTGTTTCCCAAGCTTTACTCAAATTATCACGCTACGGAGAAGAAACCTTGTCAATATAATAAGTAGTGTTCGTTACGGGGCGGGGCGGGGCGGGTTTTCACTCGCCAGACCCCGCCCTTAAACGGGGTCGGGGGGGTATGTTTCGGGTAATCCCCGCCGTGCCCCCATCCGGGGCCTACCCGCACTCATTCCCTGGACGGGGCCCCGTTTGTTACTACCTATTTTTAACAGGGGCCCGTCTGGGGTATGGGTGGGGCGGGGGCCTGAGAGGAGACAGGGGCAGGGAATGCCGAAAAAGACACCCCGCCCTAGGCTGTTCAGTGGGGCGGGGCGGGGAAAAGGGCCGGGGGCCCGTGTTTTTCAGGGCCCCGTCCGCCCCGTAACGAACTCTAATAATAAGTTATTACTAGAAAGGTTTTTATCACCATTTTACGCATTTCTATATTGACCCTTCCTAGACACGTCTCTATCTACAATAAACTACATCAGTCTTAGCCATCTTGCATGTTCTTAGAAATCTGGTATCACCTAACACTAGCCTTGCCCTGATTACCTCTTGGTATCCCATTGAGACTGGAATGTTACCCACTGTAGCTACCTATTTGTATCGTCATTACACCCTAGCTGGCGAAGTTGCGGAGCCTTCAATGACAACTACCTTATTACCAGTCCCTGGATATCCAGTTAACTGTGGTATTATCACAGGTTGTTAGTGAACTCCAGAGGTATGAGTCTGGTCACAATTTAAGAGTGTCTGTCATATATTGAATATGAGTAGTATCCAGACCAGCAACAACTGAATCTGGGTCTGATCCTGTTGCATTGCGTCTTGACGCCAGAGACATATTTCAAATTTCAGCAACTGATACGTTTTCGCTATCTCAGCTGTCTGCCATTGATATTCTTCTATGACGTGAGTTTCGCTGGGCTCTCATAGTCTGTAAGCACTGTGAATTGCCTGTATAGCATATAGGGAGTGAACAATTCCAGAGCCTCAAAAATTGCTCGCGTTTCTTTCCCTCTGTGAGATAGTTACTTGTTCTGGTATCAGCTTTCTGCTGTGGAATGCTGCTAGTCTAACTCAATCTCTGGTTGGACTTTGGTGTATCCCAGTGCTCATACCTGCAGGTGAGTCATTGGTAACTTGAAACTGCTATACTCTATCTGGCATATTAAAGTCAATAATCAGTCTATGGACCTTGTAATTCTATACTGCTCACTTGAGCACTTGCTAAAGCTGCTTCCTGCCAATCTGTCCTGAGCTATTCGGTATTACTATTCACGTTTGTAAGTAGGGTTGTGATCGTCACAATATAAGAAATAAACCACAAGATATAAGTAACCATTTCATTGAATCTCTGTAGTTTTTCCTAGTGCTGTGACCATGTATAGTCTATCGAATTGCTGCAGTTCTTGAGAGTTCTGTGGTAATATCTCATCTATTATAGTCATGATCTTTTCTTGTACTGAATGAATACCTTATCATCTATCATGTGGCATAGGATATCGTGTTTAGAACTAAAGAAAAGACTTTCTTCTGTATTGCCATAATAGCCGACATTTTGCAGCTTACTTGCACGTGTTTGTAATATCATTAATATCCCTCTGAAAGGTGTTACTCAAGATAAAAATACCCTCAATGTAAACGTATCTGTTCATCGCTAATTATTTATAGAATAGATCCTCCATAGTCCTTCCAGATCTGCTGTGGGCATTCTGTCTCCTTACATCAGGACCTTGATTGTGAACCTCCCAAAGTGGACCTTTATAGTGTTGAACTTCAGATCATCTGGGTGTATTCTAGTTTGAAAATGGGCCTTCCTACTAAGCGCTATATTGCTACGAAATGATCCTCTCGCAACTACATTGAGTAGGGGGTTTTGTCATTTCTGAAGCGGAGGTCTACTCTGAGGCGGATTCTGCCATTACCTTTTGCTTCCAAAGACATACTGACTCTACTGGTTACACTGATCCTACACAGCAAATATGCGTTCATGTTCTTGTTGATCCCTGTCTATATTTAGGCATCAGTGCTTGATGCCATTTCAAGCTAAGTGTCGCTAAAAGCTTCATCCAGTCTTTGTGGCTTATCCTGTGCATTATTTTATCCACTGAGAGTAGTTCTCAGCTACATCTTTGGCCAACACCTTCGTGAACCTTGTCAGGAAGTCTGGTACTTCCTGATACTCAGTTATAGCTAATTTAGACTCTCTTGATTTTCTGTCACAAATAACTCTGACCTTGTACTTTGAGAAGTAGATGCTGTACTTTCGGCAACTAATCACAGTTCCCAGTCTTGTGTCATTTTCCATACTGATGAGAATATCATATTCTGATACCTGTATTACCAATATAGGCATCTTGTCAATCTTTATCTTGCCTAGGAGAATCATAACCGCAATAGTGAACTTGCTCGTTCATCAAAATCCTTTCAAAGAAATCTTCATGGTAACTAGATTCTTTCTAGCTGTGTCGGCGATATTGGATCTGGAAACAAATCTTTTGGATATCAGGATAACGTCCATGGTTCTTGTATCTATGAGGGTTCTGGCGGGCTTGCCATTGATGTTGAGAGTAAATTCAAGCACCTGGAATAGCTTACTCATATTCTAAGATGCCCTCACTAGTCTTGTAAGTTCTAATAAACCTCCTCTGATCTAGCTTGTTTGTGCTATCTGCATCTGGCATATATTCGCCTTCCCTACTTCCTTGGTTTTCCTCTGAATGGCAAAGATTGTTGGTCTTAACTTCTTCCAAAATGGCACTCATTTGCCATCAGCCCGCTCTCGCTACCTGTAAAAACAGGCTCCTGCTACCTTGCTTCGATCAATTTCAGATTTACTTTGCTTGTTGGACTATGTATAGCTCCTCTTCTTTGCTGAGGCCTTTCCATTGTCCTAGTTCCTGAATGGTGATTTTTTAGACAGTTTGCAGTTGGTAGTCTCCTTCTTTGGTGTATTGGATTCGTGGTTGGAAGCCTGGCTTGTATCGCTGCCCTTGTAACCTCCAGTTCTATACATGCTCACATTATCGCATTCGGCCACTGCTACCATGTGGTACCATGTATCTTCTGGTCTGTGCTAGGGTTCACCATTGTAGCCTAGTCTATAGTCTATACTATTTAAAAATGGCTGTTGCTGTCCATAGTCTGAAATAAACCCTATTTGAAGCAATCCTTTGTGCTCTACTAGTTGTCCAGCTATATTCATTATACAGGCTGGCTGGTCTACAGCTGTCTGATGGATATTCTGCCACTTGTGACATGTGTCATCAGTGTTTGTTTCGGCTTCGAAAAACTATTTCAAGCAGTCCTTTAACTGTACTAAGGTGATGTTCTCTTCCTCAGTGTCTAATGTCTGCAAGGCATTCTTCGCTTTTCCTTCCCTGTAGATGCCATAATAGTCCGCCACTCCAGGTGACTCATGAGTTGGTTCTGATCTAGCGAGGTACATCGTGACTCTCAATATGTATGTATTTGCTTGAGTTTGGCTAGTTGGATGTCTTGTCCTTCATAGCTAACCATGGGCTGTTCAGCGGCCTTGAGAGGTGTCTGCCTGACCAGGACCTGTGTCTGCCATATTCCCTCAAGGTGGGTCTAGGGCTGGAGGTGGCAGGTCTGGTTGGTCCGGTGGGTGTTTTCTATTCTTGGGTCTTCAAGGTCTTTTCAGTGTGTTTGGTATGAAATGCGCCAGAGTCTGATCACTATCCAGATCAGCAAAAATAATTTGTTGTGTTCCGTGCCCTCTGTGTGTCTGATGCACCTGATGCTGGAACGCAAATCGCGAATCAGGACGCAACCACCCTACCACACCACGCATCTGACGCAACCTGACGCAGCACGTAATTCTCAGGACACTGCCTGATGCACCACCTAATACTCAGGACGCTACCTGACGCACCACCTAATACTCAGGATTCTACCTGACGCCAGACCACATCTTCCTGAGATAAGCGAAGAGTCCCCCCTTTACTTTTTTCTGACCTGGGTCACAATAGATTTCATACCGTCAAACTGATAAATTTACTCCTAGTAGTCTTTTATTGTTCTAATATACAGGCCATTTCACAAAGAAACACTATGTCATAAGAAGTCTTCTGACACCTTCATGCTCTACCCGGGACGCTGTAGCTCAATGGGAAATTGGCGCCTCAGGATGTATCCTATACCACAGGGTAGCTGGCGTTGAGCCCAACAATCTCCTGCAAGTTGGATCAGATCTGGAATCGGCCCAGCAGTTGTGGAGGGATCCACCATCGAGTTCAGGCACCTGTAAAAAGACCACTCTCAGAAGAGTTGGCGGATTCATGAGCTCTGATGCGACAGAGACGTACCCTATACCTCCAAGTAGCTGGTGTAGAGCCCAACAATCTCCTGCAATCAGATCCAGAATCGGCCAAGCGGTTATGGCGGAATCAGCCCTCAAGGTCTGGGATTGCCAGCAAACCATTTATCACTGTAACTTCATGAATAAAGGTCGCGGGGGGAAGGACCTTATACCATCATGTAACTGGCGTCGAGCCCAACAGTCCCCCACAATCAGATCCAGAATCTGTGAAGTGGTTGTGGAGGGATCTGCCATCGAGTTCAGCGACCTGTAGAAAGACCACATTCAGATGAGTTGGCGGATTCATGGGTTTTGATGCGACAGAGACGTAGCTTATACCGCCGCATAGCTGCCGTCAGGCCCAACAACCTCCCGCAATCAGATCCAGAATTGGCCATGTGGTTGTGGATGTGTCTGCCATCGAGTTCTGGGACCTGTAGAAAGACCACTCTCGGAAGGGTTGGCGGATTCATGAGTTCTAATGCGACAGAGACGTACCTTATACCGGCGCGTAGCTGGCGTCATGCCCAACAGCCTCCTGCAATCAGATCCAGGATCGGACAACCGGTTGTGGAGGAATCTGCCATCGAGCCCAGGGATCGCCAGCACACTATTCAGTCCTGTAGCTTCATGAATAAACATTGCGGGGGTAAGTATCTTATACCGTTGTGAAGCCTGTGTCATGGCCAACAGCCTCCGGCGAAAGGCATCAGAATCCGTCAAGCGGTCGTGGAGTAATGCACCGTCGAGTAAAGTATCGCCAACTTGATACCTAATACACCCTCCACAGCAGACAGCGAGTTCATGAGTTCAGATGCGACAGAGACGTATCTTATACCGTTGGAAGGCTGGTGTCAAGCCCAACAACCTCCCGCAAACGGAATCAAAATCCGTCCAGCGGTTATGGAGTAATCTGCCATCAAGTAAAATATCGCCAGTAATACCTAATACACCCTCCACAGAAGACAGCGATTTTCTGAGTTTCGATGCGACAGGGAAGTACCTTATACCATCGCGTAGCTGGCGCCGAGCCCAACAATCTCCCGCAATCAGATTCAGGATCAGAGGAGTGGTTGTGGAGGAATCTGCCATCGAGTTCTGGGATTGCCATAGTATTTATAAGACAACTCTCAAAAGGGTGAGCGATTTTCTGAGTTTTGATGCCACAGAGACGCCCTTTATACCGCTGGATAGCTGGCATCGAGCCCAGGAACATCCAGGTATCGGATTCAGGATTGAGTGTCTGGCTGTGGTGGAGGGTTGCAGCTGTGACCCGGGAGTGTGGATATTAAGTGTAGTGATGAAAAGAGTGCGTCGCGTCGCATCCGGTTTGAGGCTAAGTGCCAAGAACCCACCAGGCAGTATGCTAGACTTGAGAGTGTTATGGCTATCACTCGCTTTCAGACTGCAGTGAGCTGGCATTTTCGCTCATTCAAAGATGATGTTCTGAAAATAGAACTCTGAGTGCCAGTGTGACATGGCCCAGGGGTCTTTAGCGCAAATCTAAGATTAAGGGTATGATAGCTTTCTCACCAGGCGCCAGCACTATCAATATTTTCTTTGCCAAGAAATACTCCTTACTCACAACCGGCTAGAAAACCAAGAAGGCTGAAAGGAGAATCAGGGGTAGTGGTGAATCATGATGTGCAATGGTGTTGAGGTTTAAGTCAGGATGCATGGGAGATAGGGTTGCTTAGTGCCATGTGTCCGGACGGAACCAAGTGTAGGCAAGAGTCTCCGGACGCATCAGGCACAACCAGCTGGGGCGCATGGGTACAGGACGGAGAGGAAGCACAGGACCCATAGTCCAGGCTACGAGAGTCAGAACGCAACACTCCTGTATCCGACGCAGGTCCCCTTTTTGCTGATGCATAGTCTGCTCTTGTTGGTGTCTAACTTCCAACGGCTTTAAGAATGCTAGCTCGTAGCCACTTGCTTGTAGAGGGGTGTTCTGGTGGGCATTCAGTTTCTGAAAGTTCAAGAGCTACTGCTCTTACAGCTAGTCTTTCCTCAACTCTCCATGCTGCTCTGTTGATTACCTGGACCACTGTAAGTTGACTGTCGTTCTCTTAGTCTATCTCTTGATCTCCTGGAAGAGGGTTACTGCTTCTTGCCTATGTTCTTGGCATGCACAGCATATTGGCCCAGGAGTTTGTTCTTGAGTACTTGGTTCTCGAGTTTCCTCTCTTGGTTCGGCTGAAGAAGAACAATTATAGTCCCTCCTGAACTTGGTAGAGCTTCACCTCCTGCGTACCACTATTGTCAACGTATCTCTTGATCTGGGAGTTCCTTTCCCTGCCCGCTCCTGCTTCTAGCTTGTTATCAAGATACTCCAAGAGTGATCAATCGTACCACGCTGTTCTCAATCCTGAGAACAAATAGTTTCACCTGCTGACTCCAAAAGATATAACCTGTTTATTCCTCCCTACCAAATTACAATAGGACCAACCACAGACTTCGTAGCCCTGGTACTAAGAGAGCCTTCAACTTACCTAGATTAAAGGTTAATAGTTCCAGAACAAATAGAACTAAAGACTCACTGTTCAACCACATGTATTCCTAGAGTGAAGGTCTGTTGGAGTCTGCCCACTCGTGCTAGTCAGGAGACTTGGTTAAATACGGAAATCTAGAGTGATTGCCTTCCTGCAATTATGATCATTACCTGTAGCTCTGCTCCCACCTGAATCCTGTAATCCTGCAAAACCAAAGAGTCATAGTTCTCCCTCCACCCGTGTTACATAACCATTCCATACCCAGAATCCTAAATATCACCTTCTTGCAAAACAAACTAAACTTAGAATCTGATAGCATAGTCTATCTTACTCATGGGCTGAGCTATAATCAAATCAACTACACCAAATATATACTCAAATTAAACATTCCAGATCCTGAACTGTCATTGCTGTGTACCATTACCAGAATATATATACCTGTTACAATATCATTCATGCCAGAATCTATTAAGTGAAGCTTTCAACATAAACCGCATTATATTTAACTTCCTAATTCTACTTTCAATCAACTTTATCTTTATTTTAATTGTTCCTTCCACTTTGAGTCTTCTATTTAGTCACAATCTTAGGATCCATCTTCCTACCATGTACCTCTATTACCCCTACCTTCCCACCCTGCCCTGCTCAACTACCCTCAGGTTCTGTTGCACTCATTTTTCATATTACTAGTAATTACTACTCTTCTAGTCATGGCCTCCACTCCAACCCATACCCCTCAGACATATACTTCTTAAAAGTCTGTACTGACTACTACTGAGAAACAAAGCTCTATTCCCCCGAAATCAGTAGGGTCTGGCCCGTAACATGCATGGGCCAGAGAATACCCTGCAAATATACCTTCTGGTCTCCTGTTCAGGCTCAACCATGTAAATAAAAGCCTCCCATGCCCTACACTGTTCCCCCTTTCCCCTTGTTTAACCACACCCTGCATAACCAAAGAACATTGCCTCCATAAAAATCTTGAATATAAAAACACCCGCAGAAAAACTATACTTACTTCATGTTTATGTCTTTACTGCTAGACATCTCAAGATCATTTTTAGATTATTCAGTCATCGAGCCCGATTGATAGGGTATTCCATTTTACAACCAAACTGGTACCTTCTATAGCTGATATACACTATCCCTGTCTTTTCAAGCAGAGTTCGTTGACAGCCATGTACTAGCGTATAGACGAACAAATCGGAAAAAAGCATCCGGGGAGTCAAGCAGCCAGGAAAGCATTTTAGAAAGAATAGAGGTTAGCAGACATCGGAAAGCAGAATGAGTATTTACAGCACACATCATGCTGTCTTGCTATTCCGTAGTCTAAACTTGACCATTTTCTAAGCAACCAGCCCAGACCACCTCTGTAGAGACAACCTGTGATGATCTTGTTACTCTCTGCAACAATGCGGGTTTAAGATGTTTCGTGTGACTTAATTGCTTTTCACCAACCCCCACATCCATCATCCTCCTCATTCTTCTTTTGCCACCATAAGTCTTTCGATTCTTTCATTCCTACCCCAGTACTCAAGTACTATCTTGGTGACAAAAGAAATTGACCCCCTCACCCATTGCCAAGCCATTTCGAGTTTCTACAACACATACACGATAGCTACCACAACTACACAAGACAAACCACGATCCCAATCGGATATTCCTGAACGCTCCCAGGTCCTTACCTTACTGTACCTTGGCTTTTCTAAGCATGAAACCTTAAGAAGCACTGGTGTACCACAATTAACAATCACTAGATGGGCTTGCGATCCCCATGAGTGGCGTACTAAAGTTTGTTGCGGTCGTCCACCCTCTCTCAACATAAGAGATATCCGACTTCTAATGAGGATCCTCTGGAGTGGTTGGGAGTGTAGAAGGCTGTGTCGGCCTCAGTTGGCTAAGGAGGCTGGTCTTGGAATTTCTGGAAGAACTCTTCAGCGGGCACTAGAAAAGGAAGGATATACTCGGTACAAGGCCTGTAAAAGACCCTTTGTTTCTAAGGAATGTCAGCAAGACCGTCTCACATATGCTCGCCAGCATATCCGTAAGCCAAAACTGTAGTGGAGCTGCCATATGTACTCTGATGCGTGCACTTTTGATACCTCCAAACGGGGCTCACAATGGGTGACTCGCTTACACCATCAGCGCTACCGCCACAATTGCATCCAATATACCTTCCATAGTAGTCGAGCTTCAGTGGGAGTGTGGGGTGCTATTAGTTATAACTGGAAGTCTGAGCTTCGCTTCAAGTTCCTGAAGCCTGAAGGAAAGAAAGGAATCACCTCCGATAATTACATAGAACAGGTATTGAAGCCAGTAGTGGGAGCGGCATTTCAGGGACAAGAAGGGTATAAGAAGGGAGATCCTGAAGGTCTCTATGTCGAGGATGGAGAACCATGGCATGTGGTCAAAAAGGTCTTGCTAGAGTCTCAAAAGGTGTTGGGTATTCCAAGGCATGATAGACCGGCTCAGTCACTAGATCATGATCCTATCGATAATATTTAGAGAATTATGAAGCAGCACATTAAAGGAAGACCTTACTTTCCTGGAACTGTTACTGAAATGAGAAAGGCAGTACAGCAGGAGTGTGACAGTCTACAGCTAGTTGATTTTAACCAATTTGTAGAAAGGGTGCTGGAGAATAATGTCGAATTGCAGGAAAGGGCTGGGATGCTGTAACAGGTTTATTCCTGTCGAACGAAAATACAATAGGACCGGCGATAGACCTGCTAGCACTGGCACTAAGGGAGACTTCAAGGGACCGGAGGCAAGACATAATAGTTGAAGGACAAATAGAGCTCAGGGATTGCGTTTCAACCATGTGTATTCTGAGACTGAAGGTCTGTCAAAGTCTGCTGTCTCCTGCTAGCCAGGAGACTGGTGTAAATACAGGACCCAAGAGCGATATCCATGCTGCAATCACGATCATTACCTGTAGCTGCGCACATACCGGAACCCTGTAATCCTGCAAGACCAAAGAAAGAAACATAGCTCAGCCTGCACCAGTGCGACATGACCATTCCATACCCGGAATCCTAAATATAAACTTCCCGCAAAGCAAACTACACATAGTGATACGATAGCATAGCCTCTCTGACTCACAGACAGTGGCGTAGCTGAAATCAAATCAAATAAACCAAATATAATTCAACTAAACATAGGAAATCCTGCACTGCCCGCTTCTGTGTACCGTTACCGGAACATGTACACATGTTACATTCCCTTATTCTGCAAAATCAACCATCATTCCAAAGTCCTCGCTGTCCTCAGGGCTCTCGTAGGTGTGCCATAGGAGGCTGTCATTATCTGTGGGGAAATAGTCCTGCTCAGAGCTGCTAGAATAATATTCCTCATAGTCATAGGATTCCCGGAAGTCGTCTGCGCAATCGTTTGCGGCACAGCGTGTGGAGGAAACTTGCATGGGTTCCCAGGAAGCTTTAATGTAATGGGAGGTGATCTGGGGTGCCGGTTCTGCTGTGTGGTTTGCGTCCTAGTATTCCTGTATGAGTTCCAGGGAGTGGTCGAGGTTTTTGATAGGTTCCCAGGCGTCATCTGCTCGCTCATGGCCTTTCCGGACAACCAGGAATTCGTGCCTGTTGTTCTGGCGGCGGTGAGCCGGTATCTGCTCTGCTTCCCATTCTTCTTCATTGTCGATTAGGATGGGTGCTGGCTTATCCATTGTACGGGACTTGAATCTATCGGGATCGTTCTCTCTGTATTCCTTAAGGGAGAAAACATGGAAGTAGGGTTTCTGGCAGGCCATTCTGGGAGGGAGGTGTAGCTTGTAGTTTTCTGTGTCAGGCAGATGTTCTAGGACCTTGAAAGGTCCAGACTAGCGTGGCTCTTGCTTCTTGGATCGTCCAGGGGAGGAGGTATAAGGGCGGCCTCTAACAAGAACTCTGCTGCTATTCTTGAAGGGTTCCATTAGGGGTTTGCGGCGTTTGTCTGCCTGGACAGTCTGGTGGAAGGTTGCATGCTTTCTGGCCATGCCTACTTCCATTATTGTTGCTTCATGGGCATTTAGAATGTTGTCCACAGCTGGTACCTTGGTGGCGGATCTCTGGACAGGGTTAAATATCTTCCAGGAGCGTCCATAGAGGGCGCGGTATGGGGACATGCCTAGGGATTCATGGGGGGCGCCATTAAGGGCTGCTGCACTAGCTGGGAGGGCGCCGGACCAGTTGTTCTGTCTGGGGTTAATGAAGTTCCTCCTTAGCTGTTTGAATGTACGGATTCTTCGCTCAACCAGGCCATTGGTTTGGTGGTGGTATTCGGTCGCTATCCACACATGGATACCAAGGGACTTCATCATTTGGGACCAAAACTTAGAGGTAAAGCGAGAGTCCTGGTCAAGGACAATGCTGAGAGGGAGGCCATGGACATCGAAAATAGTGCTGTTAAGTTTCTTGAAGATCTTCTCAGAGGTAGGAGTGTGCTCGAGGGGGATGAGATGTGTGTAGGAGGTAAAGCGGTCCATAATGATCATGATAGATGTATAGCCATCTGATTTGTTGAAAGGGCAGGCGAAGTCAATGGCTAGTGACTGGTAGGCTTCGTCGGGCTCAGGGAGGGTAAGGGATCGTCCATAGGGTAGGGTGGTGGACTCGTTGTTAATCTGGCACTTATCCCATGACCGACAGTATAGGACAAAGTCCTGGCGCATCTGTGGCCAGCAGAAGATGCAAGCTGTATAGCAGTAGCATTTGTAAGCTGAGAAATGTCCGAGGCCTTCATGGACAGTTTTCGGGATAGAATCCGGCAGGGATAACCCCTTCTCAAGAGGGCCTACCGGTATATAAAGGTTTTAGTACCCATTCGTGTTCTGGGCAAGTAGAAGGCCATCGCGGATGGAATAGTGTAATTTATTATCGGTTTCCTTGACACCAGTGTAGAGGGCGTCGGTTTCAAGTGCTTCTCTGACTGGCTGGGCCAGGATACCTATGGGGCGAGAGTGTAGGGTGCTCAGGAATGTGTTGGTATTGGTAGTCTCATCGGAGTGATAGCCTGCTTGGCTGTAGAAAGGACTAAAGGCCGGCGAGGCTGTGGGCAGTGTGGCTACGTTGGTGTTATTCAGACGGAAGGGTAGGAGGTTCTCGGAGAAGTATGGGATATCGCGGAGTAAGGCCTACCCTTCCTCAAGGGCTGTATTCAATATCGGAGTCCTATCCTGCTCTTTTCTCTTTGGCTTCTTACTCTGTTTTCTGACCTTAGGGTCCTTTGGCCCGTAGCCTGCAGCTTCTTTTTCATTCTTATGGATTTCACCCCAATCATCAGTGCATGACATCCAGCTCATTTGTGAATGTTATCGTGCCATTTCACTAGGGATCAGGAGAATTCTATTATCACCCCGAGAGTGTCCAATCAATATTCTGCTATTGTTGCTGGCTACGCTTGATGAAGCGGGCGGGGAAGCTGTGGCCTTACTGTTCTGGGAGCCAGTCACTGCCTTGCTGGTAATCTCGTCCATAAGGTATTCAGGGGAACAACGACTCATAGAGTCGCTGCTGGTAAGGGTGGGAGAGGTCTGGGCTGCGCCTGTGTGGTACCTGGCATCGTCTGATTCAATGCTGAAATCGGCAGAGGAGGCGTAGTTTGTATTGATTTGTAGGGGTTGGGTGGGGTCATCTAGCTCAAGGCTGTCATAATCGATAGTGGGGTCTCTGAGACTTATATGTAACGGCCCTGAGGTTCCTTCATGGATTCTCGATTGGTAATCTGCTAGGAAATTCTTCACTCCTGGCTCGTCTTCTGTTCTAAAATCTAAGCGACAGATTTGCGTTAGACATCTCTGCTGTCGTCCATTAAGATTCTTCTGTGTCATGAGTTTGGTGAGACTCTCGTGGTTTGTAACCACTGTAAATTGTCTGTGTAGCAAATGGAGAGCGAATGCTTCCATAGCCTCAATGATTGCCAGCGTTTCATGTTGGTGTGTGGGGTAGTTGCTTTAAAATGGCGTCAGCTTCCTGCTGTGGAATGCTGCAGGTCTGAGTGCATCTCTGGTTGGTCCTTGGCCTACGCAAGCGCCCGTACCTGTAGGGAATGCATGGGTAAAAAGCTGTAACAGGTGTAGATGTTCCGGTAACGGTACACAGGAGCGGGCAGTGCAGGATCTCCTATTGTAAGATGTGTACATGTTCCGGTAACGGTACACAGGAGCGGGCAGTGCAGGATCTCCTATGTTTAGTTGTTTTATATTTGGTTTATTTGATTTTATTTCAGCTCCGCCACTGTCTCTGAGTCAGATAGGCTATGCTATCGTATTGCTATGTTTAGTTTCCTTGGTTGGAAGTTTATATTTAGGATCCCGGGTATGGAATAGTCATGCAACACTGGCGAAGGCTGAGCATTGTTTCTTTCTTTGGTCTTGCCGGATTACAGGATTACGGTATGTGCGCAGCTACTGGTAATGGTCATGATTGCAGGAAGGATATCGCTCTCGGGTTGTGTATTTAAACCAGTCTCCTGGCTAGCAGGAGACAGCAGACTTCGACAGACCTTCAGTCTAAGAATACACTTGGTTGAACGGCAATCCCTGAGTTCTATTTGTCCTCCAACTATTATCTCTTACCTCCGGTCCCTTGAAGCCTCCCTTAGCACCAGCGCTAGCAGGTCTACCGCCGGTCCTATTTTATTTTCGTTAGACAGGAATAAACCTGTTACATTCTTTTGCCTACAGCACGTGAAACCACTTTGTTCTCAGGATTGGGAACAGCCTGGTGGGATTGATCACCCTTCCAGTATCTTGATAACTAGGTAGCAGCAGGAGTGGCAGGGAAAGGAACTCCCGGCTCAGGTGCTACATTCACAATAGCAGAACGCAGGAGCAGAAGCGTTACCAGGTCCGGCAGGGCCTACAATCGTCCTTCAGCAGAACCCACAGACCATACTCCAGAACCAACCACACAGGAAGCAACCCCTGGGCCTACGCCAAGCTCAACAGATACACCAGCAAGAACCACTCACTTCCTCCCAGGAGATCCAGATACAGATTCAGACGAAGACCACAACCTCACAGCTGAGGAACTCATTCAAAGAGAAGCCCGGCGGCTTGAGGAAAGAGCAGCAGCAAGAGCAGCAGCACAGGAAACCTCGGAAACTGAACACCCACCAGAACACCCCACAAAACATGCAGGTGGCGAGCACCCAGCATTCTAGGAGTCTTTGGAAGTCAGACACCAACTAGAGCGCCCTCTAGAGAGCATAGAGAACAATCACTACTGGGTACATTCATCCCAGACACACCAGAAAGACCCTCAAGATCCAGGAGCGCCAGAGAGCCCCCTGAACAACAAGATCCACCGCCTCCAGCCCCAGACCCGCCTACAGGCACCATGGCAGACCCAGGTCCGGCCAAGTTGCCCCCTCCTAAGCCCCCTAAACCGCCTTTCTTTAGCGGTGAAGGGGAAGACCTCAAACCAGACAAACTCAAGCGATGGCTCAGAACAGTCAAGAAGTACCTGGCGAGATCTGGACTGAATGATGACACCCCTGGAGTGGCAGACTACTACGGCTTTTACACAGAAGGAAAAGCAAACAACGCATTCCAGACACTAGACACAGAGGAAGAGAACCTCACCCTACCGCAGCTGACACACCGCTTTCAGCAGCTATTCGAAGCCTCTACAAATACCGATGACACCTATCACAAGTGGCAGAATGTCCGCCAGACAGCAGGTGGACAGCCAGCACGCATAACAAAGATAGCTGGAGAGCTAGCGGACCTCAAAGGATCTCTCCCAAATGGATCCATCTCAGATTATGCACAGAAACAGCGATTTCTCGACGCTATGGACTCTAGACTACGCCGCAATGTCGAGCCCCAGCTCAGACCAGAAGATACATGGGACCAGATGGTGGCTGTAGCAGAACGCTATGACGCTACCATGTATAGAACTGGCGGCTACAAAGGCAGCGATAGAAGCCAGGCTTCTAGCAGCAAAACCCATACACCAAAGAAAGAGAGTACCTACCGCAAACCCTCTACCACATCAACGCCCAGGAGCACAGGCAAAGGAAAGGCCCCGGCTAAGAAGAGGACCTATACCAAGTCCAACAAGCCAAGTAAGGCTGAAATGGACCGCCGCAAGGCAGAAGGAGCCTGTTTCTACTGTGGCGAAAGCGGACACATGGCAAATGAATGCCCAAAGAAAGAAGTTAAGACCAACCATGTTCGCCTCTCTGAGGAAAGCCCAGACAGCAGCGAAGGCGAATATGAGCCTGATACAGACAGCACAGAGGAGCTAGATGGCAGCGGCTCCATCAGAACCTACAAGACTACAGTAGGCACGCCCAAGGATAGGCCATTCCAAGCACTCGAATTCACTATCAACATCAATGGCAAGCCTGCCACAGCCCTCGCAGATACAGGTACCATTGGCGGTACCCTGATATCCAACAAATTCGTTACAACACACAACATCCCCTACACAGCTAGGAAGAATCCCGTCACCCTAAAGATGGCAGTTAAAGGATCGCGATCAACTAGCAACTTCTCTGTTGAGGTTATGATTCAGCTAGGCAAGATGAGAGTTGACAAGGTGCCTATGCTGGTCACGCCAGTATCAGACTATGATATCCTCATCAGTATGGACGATCTCATAAGGCTAGGAGCGGTCATCGATTGCCAAAAGAACAGCATTTACTTCTCCAAGTACAAGGTCAGAGTTACCTGTGACGGAAAATCTAGAGAGTCTAGATCAGCCATGACGAAGCCACAGGAAGTACCAGACTTCCTGGCGATGTTCCCCAAGGTATTTGTCAAAGAGGTACCTGAGGAACTGCCCCCGGTACGCAAGATAATGCACAGGATAAGCCTCATAGACCCGACGAAGCTTTTGAAGACACCCACTTTCAAAGCGCCACAAGCCTTGATGCCCAAATACAAGGCATGGATCAATAAGCAGATGAACGCCGGTATCCTCCATAGGACCAGTGTGCCCGGAGGAGCCAGCATGTTTGTGGAAGCCAAAAGCGATGGCAGAATCCGACCCCTGGTAGACCTCCGCTTCAGGAATGATAACACCCAGGCCGATCACACACAGATCCCAGAACAAAACACTATACTAAATGCGGTAGCCAGAGGACGATTCCGCAGCAAGATAGATCTCAGTGACGCCTACTTCCAGACCAGAGTGCATCCAGATGATGTTAAGTACAACACTATCAAGACACCCTTCGGCGGCTTTACCAGCCAGGTCATGATGCAAGGAGACATGAATGCTCCCGGAACCTTTGTGAGGACTATGGAGGACCTATTCCATGACGAATTAGGCAAGAACATATGGGTCTACATTGACGATATTTTTGTCTTCAGTGACACCTTTGAAGAGCATGTTAAGGACGTTACGAACGCCTGCAGTAAGCTGCAGAACGCCGGCTATTATGCCAACCCAAGAAAGAGTGTTTTCTTTGCCACAAAACTCGATATCCTAGGCCATATGATAGACGATGATGGCATCCATCCTGCACCAGAGAAAATCCGGACCATAATGGACTGGACAAGACCAGAGAGCCAGAAAGAACTGCAGCGATTCAATGGAATGGTTAATTATATCTCGCAGTTCATTCCCCACATCGCCACCATCACAGCCCCGCTCACAGAGCTGAGTGGGAACGCTGAATGGCTGTGGACGGATCTGCAGGAAGCAGCCTTCGAAGCGGTCAAGCGAGCTGCAGATAAGCACAAAGTCCTAAGACCGATCGACTATAATAAGCCAGATATGATATGGCTTTTTACCGATGCATCCCCTACAGGTACGGGCGCTTGGATTGGCCAAGGACCAACCAGAGATGCAGCCAGACCTGCAGCGTTCCACAGCAGGAAGCTGACGCCATCACAAAGCAACTACCCCACACACCAACAGGAAACGCTCGCAATCATTGAGGCTATGGAAGCGTTCGCTCCCCATTTGCTACACAGGCAATTTACAGTGGTTACAGACCACGAGAGTCTCACCAAACTCATGACACAAAACAATCTCAATGGACGACAGCAGAGATGGCTAACGCACATCAGTCACTTTGATTTTAAAATAGAATACCAGCCAGGAGCGAAGAATTTCCTAGCAGACTACCTATCGAGAATCCATGAGGGAACCCCAGGACCGTTAGATATAAGCCTCAAAGACCCCACTATCGATTATGATAGCCTTGAGCTACCTGACCCTACCCAACCCCTACAGATCAATACAAGCTACGCCTCCTCTAGCGAATTTAGCATTGAATCAGACGACGCCATGTACCACTCAGGTGAAGCCCAAACCTCTCCCACCCTAACCAGCAGTGAATCTATCAGTCGCTGCCGCCCTGAATACCTTATGGACGAGATTACCAGCAATGCTGTGACTCGCTCCCAGAAGCGTAAGGCCTCTGCTTCCTCGCCAGCTACATCAAGCGCAGCCAGCAACGATAGCAGAATATCGATTGGAAACTCTTGGGGTGATAATACAACTCTCCCAATCTCTAGTGAAATGGAAAGACGACACTCAGAGATGAGCTGGATGTCATGCACTGACGATGGGTGTGAAGTACATAAGAATGAAAAAGAAGGTGCAGGCTACTGGCCAAAGGACCCTAAGGTCCGGAAACAGAGTAAGAAGACAAAGAGAAAAGAGCAGGATAGGACTTCAACATCGAATACAGCCCTTGAGGCAGGCCAGGCCTCGCTCCCCGATATCCCATACCTCTCAGAAAGCCTCCCGCCTTTTCGTATGAATGATACCATTCTAGCCACACCGCCCATGGCCTCGCCGGCCCTTAGTCCCCTTTACAGCTATGCGGGCTATGACTCCGATGAGGCAACCAATGCCAACCAATTCCTAAGCACCCTCCACTCCCGCCTTATGGGTATCCTCGCCCAGTGAGTTAGAGAAGCCCTTAGGACCGACGCCCTCTACACCAGGGTCAGAGAAACCGATCACAAATTGGACTATTCCATCCGCGATGGCCTTCTACTTGCCCAGAACACCAATCGGTACGAAAACCTTTATATACCGGGAGGACCTCTTGAGAAGGGGGTATCCCTACGGGATTTCATTCGAAAGACTGTCCATGAAGGCCTCGGACATTACTCAGCTTACAAATGCTACTCCTATGCGGCTTGCTTCTTCTGGTGGCCACAGATGGGCTAGGACTTTGTCCTATAATGTCGGTCACGCGATAAGTGCCAGATTAACAACCAGCCTACCACCCTACCCAATGGACGATCCCTGACCCTCCCTGACCCCGACGAAGCCTACCAATCCCTAGCCATAGACTTCGCCGGACCTTTTGACAAATCTGATGGCTACACATCTATCATGATCATTATGGACCGCTTTACCTCCTACACACACCTCATACCCCTCAAGGACGCGGCTACCTCTGAGAAGATCTTCAAGAAGCTTAACAGTACTATCTTCGATGTCCATGGCCTCCCTCTCAGCATTATCCTTGACCAGGACTCTCGCTTTACCTCTAAGTTTTGGTCACAAATGATGAAGTCCCTTGGTATGCAGGTCTGGATGGCGACCCAATACCACCACCAAACGAATGGCCAGATTGAGCGAAGGATCCGTACCCTCAAACAGCTAATGAGGAACTTCGTTAACCCTAGACAAAACAACTGGTCCGGCGCCCTCCACGCTATTCCAGCAGCCTGGAACGGCGCCCCCCATGAATCTTTAGGCATCCCGCCATACCATGCCCTCTATGGACCTCCATGGAAGATATTCAACCCTGTCCAGAGATCTGCCAGCAAGGTACCAGCGGTGGACGATATCTTGAACGCCCATGAAGCAACAAGAATGGAAGTAGACATGTCCGGAAAGCATGCCACCTTCAGCCAGACTGTCCAAGCAGACAAACGCCGCAAACCCCTAACAGAACCCTTCAAGAATGGCAGCAGAGTTCTGGTTAGAGGCCGCCCTTATACCTCCTCTCCTGGACGATCCAAGAAGCTAGAACCACGCTGGTTCGGACCTTTCAAGGTCCTGGAACATCTACCTGACACAGACAACTACAAATTACACCTGCCGCCCAGAATCGCCGGCCAGAAACCCTACTTCCACATCTCCTCCCTTAAGGAATACAGGGAGAACGATCCCGATAGATTCAAGTCCCGCAGAATCGACAAGCCAGCACCCATCCTAATCCACAATGCAGAAGAATGGGAAGCAGAGCAGATACTCGACTACCGCCGCCAGAACAACAGGCACGAATTCCTGGTTCACTGGAAAAGCTATGAGCGAGGAGACGACTCCTGGGAACCTATCGAGAACCTCAACCACGCCCTGGAACTCATACAGGAATACTGGGACGCTAACCACCCAGCGGAACCGACGCCCCAGATCACCCCCCACTACATTAAAGCTTCCTGGGAAACCATGGACGTTTCCTCTACACCCTGCACCGCAAGCGACTGCCCAGAGGGCTTCTGGGAACCCAATGACGATGAGGAATATGATTCTAGCAGCTCTGAGCAGGACTATTTCCCCACAGATGACGATAGCCTCCTATGGCACACCGACGAGAGCACTGAGGACAGCGAGGACTTTGGAATGATTGTTGATTTTTCAGAATAAGGGAATGTAACATGTGTACATGTTCCGGTAACGGTACACAGGAGTGGGCAGTGGAGGATCGCCTATGTTTAGTTGGTTTATATTTGGTTTATTTGATTTGATTTCATCTCGGCCACTGTCGCGGAGTCAGATAGGCTATGCTATGGTATTGCTCTGTTTAGTTTGGTTTGTTGGAAGTTGATATTTATGATTCCGGGTATGGAATGGTCATGTAACACTGGCGAAGGCTGAGCATTGTTTCTTTCTTTGGTCTTGCAGGATTACAGGATTCCGGTATGTGCGAAGCTACTGGTAGTGATCGTGATTGCAGGAAGGATATCGCTCTCGGGTTTTGTATTTAAACCAGTCTCCTGGCTAGCAGGAGACAGCAGACTTCGACAGACCTTGAGTCTAAGAATACACTTGGTTGAACGGCAATCCCTGAGTTCTATTTGTCCTCCAACTATTCTCTCTTACCTCCGGTCCCTTGAAGCCTCCCTTAGCACCAGCGCTAGCAGGTCTACCGCCGGTCCTATTGTATTTTCGTTAGACAGGAATAAACCTATTACACCTATGTTTTGTTCATTCATAATTGGTTTATTTGATTTGATTTCAGCTCCGCCGCTGTCTTTCAGTCAGATAGGCTATGCTATCGTATTGCTATATTTGGTTTGCTTTGTTGGAAGTTTATATTTAGGATTTCGGGTATGGAATGGTCATGTAACACTGGTGAAGGCTGAGCACTGTTTGTTTGTTTCTTTCTTTGGTCTTGCAGGATTACAGGCTTCGTGTATGTGCGCAGCTACTGGTAATGATCTTGATTGCAGGAAGGCTATCACACTTGGGTTTTGTATTTAAACCAGTCTCCTGGCTAGCAGGAGACAGCAGACTTCGACAGACCTTCAGTCTAATAATACACTTGGTTGAATGGCTATCCCTGAGTTCTATTTGTCCTTCAAGTATTATCTCTTACCTCCGGTCCCTTGAACCCTCCCTTAGCACCAGCGCTAGCAGGCCTATCGCCGGTCCTATTGTATTTTGGTTAGAAAGGAATAAACCTGTTACATTTTTTTGCCTACAGCAGGTGAAACCCCTTTGGGCTCAGGATAGAGAACAGCCTGGTAGGATTGATCACCCTCCCAGTATGTTGATAACTAGTTAGAAGCAGGAGCGGCAGGGAAAGGAACTCCCGGCTCAGGTGCTACATTCACAATAGCAGAATGCAGGAGCAGAAGCGTTACCAAGTGCTGTAGGGCCTACAATCGTCCTTCAGCAGAACCCACAGACGATACTCCAGATCCAACCACACAAGAACCAAGCCCAGGGCCCACGCCAGACTCAGCATATACACCAGCAAGAAACAGTCACCTCCTTCCAGGAGATCTAGATACAGATTCAGACGAAGACCACGACCTCACAGCTGAGGAACTCATTCAAAGAGATGCCCGGCGACTTGAAGAAAGAGCAGCAGCAAGAGCAGCCGCCCAGCAAACTTCGGAAACTGAACGCCTACCAGAAATGCCCTACTACAAGCTGGTGGCGAGCACCCAGCATTCTAGGAGTCTTTGGAAGTCAGACACCAACCAGAGCGCCCTCCCGAGAGCATAGAGAGCAACCACTACCTGGTACATTCATCCCAGATACACCAGAAAGACCCTCAGGATCCAGGAGCGCCAGAGAGCACCCTGAACGACCAGATCCACCACCTCCGGCCCCAGACCCACCTACAGGCACCATGACAGACCCAGGACTGGCCAGGTTGCCCACTCCTAAGCCCCCTAAGCCGCCTTTCCTTAGCGGTAAAGGAGAAGACCTCAAACCAGACAAACTCAAGCGATGGCTCAGACAGTCAAGAAGTACCTGGCGAGATCTGGACTGAATGACGACTCCCCTGGAGTGGCAGACTACTCTGGCTTTTACAGAGAAGGGAGAGCAAGCGAAGCATTCCAGACAATAGACACAGAGGAAGAGAACCTCACCCTACCGCAGCTGTCATACCGCTTTCAGCAGCTATTCGAAGCCTCTACCAACACTGATGACACCTACCACCAGTGGCAGAATGTCAACCAGACAGCCGGTGGACAACCTGCACGCATTACGAAGATAGCTGGAGAGCTAGCGGACCTCAAAGGATCCCTTCCAAATGGATCCATCTCAGATTATGCACAGAAACAGCGATTTCTCGATGCTATGGACTCTAGATTACGGCGCAATGTTGAGCCCCAGCTCAGACCAGAACATACTTGCGACCAGATGGTGGCTGTAGCAGACCGCTATGACGCTACCATGTATAGAACTGGCAGCTAGAAAGGCAGCGATAGAAGTCAGGCTTCTAGCAGCAAAACCCCTACACCAAAGAAAGAGTGTACCTACCGCAAGCCCTCTACCACATCAACGCCCAGGAGCACAGGCAAAGGAAAGGCGCCGGCCAAGAAGACGACCTATACCAAGTCCAACAAGCCAGGTAAGGCTGAGATGGACCGCCGCAAGGCAGAAGGAGCCTGTTTCTAAAGTGGCGAGAGCGGACACATGGCAAATGAATGCCCAAAGAAAAAAGTTAAGACCAACCATGTTCGCCTCTCTGAGGAAAGCCCAGACAGCAGCAAAGGCGAATATGAGCCCGATACAGGCAGCACAGAGGAGCTAGATGGCAGTGGCTCTTTCAGGACCTACAAGACTACAGTAGGCACGCCTAAGGATAGGCCATTCCAAGCACTCGAATTCACTATCAACATCAATGGCAAGCCCGCCAGTGCCCTCGCAGATACCGGTACAATTGGCGGTACCCTGATATCCAACAAATTCGTTACAACACACAACATCCTCTACACAGCTAGGAAGACTCCTGTTACTCTGAAGATGGCAGTTAAAGGATCGTGATCAACTAGCAACTTCTCTGTTGAGGTTATGATTCATCTAGGCAAGATGAGAGTCGACAAGATGCCTATGCTAGTCACGCCAGTATCCGACTATGATATCCTCATCAGTATGGACGATCTGATAAGGGTAGGAGCGATTATCGACTGCCAAAAGAACAACATTTACTTCTCCCAGTACAAGGTCAGAGTTACCTGTGACGGAAAATCTAGAGAGTCTAGATCAGCTATGACGAAGCCACAGGAAGTACCAGACCTCCTGGCGATGTTCCCCAAGGTATTTGTCAAAGAGGTACCTGAGGAACTGCCCCCAGTACGCAAGATAATGCAGAGCAGAAGCCTCATAGACCCGAAGAAGCTTTTAAAGACACCCACCTTCAAAGCGCCACAAGCCTTGATGCCCAAATACAAGGCATGAATCAACAAACAGATGAACGCCGGTATGCTCCTTAGGACCAGTGTGCCTGGCGGAGTCAGCATGTTTGTGGAAGCCAAAAGCGATGGCAGAATCCGACACCTGGTAGACCTCCACTTCAAGAATGATAACACCCAGGCCGATCACAAACATATCCCAGAACAAAACACTATATTAAATGCAGTAGCCAGAGGACGATTCCGCAGCAAGATAGATCTCAGTGACGCCTAAATCCAAAACAGAGTGCATCCTGATGATGTGAAGTACAACACTATCAAGCCACCATTCGGCGGCTTTACCAGCCCGGTCATGATACAAGGACACATGAATGCTCGCGGAACCTTTGTGAGGACTATGGAGGACCTATCCCATGACGAATTAGGCAAGAACATATGTGTCTACATTGACGATATTTAAGTTTTCAGTGACCCCTTTGAAGAGCATGTTAAGGACGTTACGAACGCCTGCAGTGAGCTGCAGAACGCCGGCTATTTTGCCAACCCAAAGAAAAGTGTTTTCTTTGCCACAAAGCTCGATATCCTAGGCCATATGATAGACCATGATGGCATCTATCCTGCAGCAGAGAAAACCGGTCTATAATGGACTGGACAAGACCAGAGAGCCAGAAAGAACTGCAGCGATTCAAGGGAATAGTTAATTATATCTCGCAGTTCATTCCCCACATCGCCACCATCACAGCCCCGCTCACAGAGCTGAGTGGGAACGCTGAATGGCTGTGGCCGGATCTGTACGAAGCAGCCTTCAAAGCGGTCAAGCGAGCTGCAGATAAGCGCAAAGTCCTAAGGCCGATCGACTATAATAAGCCAGATATGATATGGCTTTTTACCAATGCATCCCCTACAGGTACGGGCGCTTGGATAGGCCAAGGACCAACCAGAGATGGAGCCAGGCCTGCCGCGTTCCACTGCAGGAAGCTGTAACAATCCTACTGTTGTGCACGTATGCAACTGGCGACCACTGTCGTCTCCTGCGTAAGCGAGTCTCGCTTTTCTGCACCAAGACGTAGGAACGTGCTATCTCTTCAGATAGTACGGTACTGGCTTGCTTGTCTTGGTTGGTTCGTGAGAGGTACTATCTCTTCGGATAGTAAGATGGGTGGATTGTGGTGTCTGATAGAACTATCACAAGAGTCCTATGTTCGGGCAACCTGTCTAGACTATCACAATAGTCTCCAGGTTCTTTCGAGCGTAGGCTCTCATAGAGGAGGAGTGTATGTAAAGAGAGTAAAGCGTAATCGTATTGCAATATCTTGTGTATAGAAAAGTACTTAGATGGTTGCGTGAAGATCCTATCTCTTGGTCGGAACCAAGCGCCTTATATAGGCATCTTCTCACAACCCTAACCTTGGTGACGCGTCACCATTACATAACATAGCCCCATGACTCATGATTGGTCATGGTGCGAAATCCATCAGCTGATTCTTACGAATCAACTGCGCAAGTCCTCTTTCCTCGATCTCAACCCATAAACGCGATCATGTGCTCAAATAAGTCGCATGCGTAAAACCCATGACTCGTAATCTGAGTCATGTGCGAAATCATTACATCGTATGACGTCACGATCGTGACGTCATGAAACCATTAACCAATCATAATCAACCAATGACTCGCAAGTGCACTGTCATGTGAAAGCTATTAGTCGAATGACCTCATAGTGCAAAAACCAACATACCATTATGACTAATAATTATTAGTCATATGAAATCTGCCTTGCTTAGTCACGATTTGTGACATTAGCTCCCGCCTCCCCCTAGCATCAGTCCCTCGATGCTAATTGCCCAAGTCGAGGAACTTCCGCCCAGCTCTTCTCAACTCCTTTTTTAGCTCGTGGTTCCGGCGCTCGAGCTACTGGTTTCTTTTCCGCGCATCGTCCACCTCTCTCTTCAGTCTTCCTAGGCTGAATCCCGATCCTGCCACCGTCCTGCGAAGTCCTTGGATCCCCTCGTGGAGTCGCTCTATCTTCGCTTGTTGGTCCGCAATCTTCCTTCGGGAGTCGTCCTCGTTCTTTAGAGATTGCTCCCTTCCGTCCAACAGTTCCTTGATCTGCCTGTGTAAGGCCTCGATATCGGGTTGTGTTTTTTCGCTCCCCTCCCTCTCCTGTCGTGTCCCCACGACACCTTTCCTTCCGACACGGAATTTCGGGTCTCGGTGGTACCGGTGCCAGTGCAAGAGTTCCTTTTTTGTTCCGTCCTTCTGTGGGTAGTACCCTGCGTCCACTTTGTACTGGACGTGTGTCGGGCACTTGTCGTTGTAGCATTCCTTCCAGTTTCTGGTGGAATGCCTTGCCTTTCGTTGCTGGTTTTTTGATATTTGGACCGTTTGGTCCTCTTCCGGTGCTGGTGCCGTTGTCTCGCATGGCTGGTTCCACCCGGATTGCGTCGCATTGGATTTCTTGGGGTACCATCCTCGTGCCCCTTTCTCTCTGTCGTGTACCCAGCAGTTGTCGTTGTAGCACCCCGTCCAGTGGAGTGCATTGTGTTCTCTTTGCCTTCGTGCTGCGTCTTCCCAGGCCGAAGGTGAGCGGTATGGCGGGCTTGTCAGGCTCATCTCCGGCAAACCTATCGTGGTTCCCCAATTTTCCTGCGGGGTTGGTGCCTTCGATGGGCGTGGAGGGGCTTCTTCCTGCTTCTGTGTCTGCGATACGGAGACGAGCACGTCTCCGTTCTCCTGTTCCTCGAGTTTGATCGAGGTTCTGCTTGTTTGGGTAGCGGGAGTGGAAGTTCCGCTTTGCGAGGTCTGCATTTTTGAAGTTTTCGGGGCGATACCAGGTTTTGTCGTGTTCTGGTGAGTATCCTGTCCACTTGGCTCTGTATTGGAGCTTGTTGTAGTGTAGACGCGAGTCGCTGATTTCTTCGAGTTCGTATTCTGGTTCTCCTTCGATGATGATGGGAAGAGGAGGTTCCGATCGTTGTGAAGGAAACTTGTTGTCGTTGTAAAGCTCGAGAAGAGAGATGTGGAATGTGTTGTGTATTCTCATTGAGGCCGGGAGGTCCAGCTTATAAGCGCTGGTTCCTATCCTTGCCAAGATTTTGAATGGGCCAATCTTCTTGTAATCGAGCTTCTTGCATGGTCTGCTGGTCCTAATATTTCTTGGTAGTAACCACACCATATCTCCTGGTTGTATATTGGGATCCGGTTTTCGCTGTGCATCGTAGTATTCCTTGTGTCGTATCTGGGCTTCCGTCATCTCTGCTTGTAGTGTGTTATGTAATTGACTCATATTTTCTGGTGACGTTGTCTTTCCTTGTATCATGTGTCCGATGGCCTGATATTCGGGGTTCGTTCCGTAATTTGCCAAAAATGGTGTGTGCTTGGTGCTTTCTTGATACCCATTATTGTAGGCGCACTCGGCCTTGGTAGGAGTTCTTCCCAACCGTCCTGCTGGTAGTTGACGTAGGCTCGGAGATATTGTTTCAAAGTGAAATTTGTCCGTTCCGTTTGGCCGTCCGTTTGTGGGTGAAAGGCCGTGCTCAGCCTTCTTTCGATCCCTAGTTTCTTCGTGGTTTCTTTCCATAGGTCCGATGTAAATATCGAGCCCCGATCCGTCATAATGTCTCGTGGTAGCCCATGCAGTCTGAATATTTCCCTCATGAAAGTTTCTTGGAACTGTCGCGCGTTCATGTCCTTCGTACTCGGTATGAAATGAGCCATTTTTGTTAGCCTATCAATAACGATTAGGACAGCATCCGATCCTTCTGATAGTGGCAAATCTGTGATGAAATCCATTGATATTGATTTCCATAGTCTATCGGGGGCCTCATTCGCTTTCATCAGCCCGTATGGTGCCTGTCGTACGACCTTGGTCCGTTGGCAAATTTCGCAGTTTTTGATGTATTGCTTGATTGTTTCCCTCATGCGTGGCCAGTAGTACTTTCTTTGGAGGAGTTCCGTAGTTTTGGCCGTTCCTCCATGGCCGCCCTCAGGAATGTCGTGCTGTCGTCGTATAAGGTTGGTCCGTATTCCCTCATTGTTAGGAATCCAAATCTTTCCATGGTGCCAAAGGTATCCATCTTTCCACTGGCACAATCCTAAGGCCACCCCTTTCATTTCTTTGTCTCCCTTGTCCAGCGCTTTCCTTATCGTTTGGATTTCGTTATCCTTGGCTGATTCGTTGCTGATTTCTTCTTCATCATCTGTTTTGAAGTCTATTGTTTCCATTTCTTGGATGCTGGTGTCGAAGTATTTCTCTCTTGGCAAGAGAATCCTTCCTTTCTGTGTGAGCCTTTCATCCCCTTCCTGAGATATGTCCGCCTTTCGTCTTGTTAAGGCATCCGGCTTGCCTCCTTCCTTTCCTGGTCGGAATTCAATTTTGAAGTCGAAGCCACTCAAGACTTCGCTCAATCGGATTTGTCGGTCCGTCAGCTCTTTTGTCGTTGTAAACCTTATTAGGTTTTTGTGGTCGGTTAGGACTTTGAAGTGTTGTCCGCTTCCTTTGAGGTATCGCCTCCATTCCTTGAGGGCTTGAACTATGGCTAATAGTTCCTTATCGTGTACATCGTAGTTGCATTCTGCAGGTGCCATCGTTTTTGACCGATACGTTATCGGTCTCCATTTTCCGTTTTCGTTATGTTGAGATAATATGCCTGAGCAGACATATTTTGAAGCATGGGTTTCGACGAGAAGTGGTCTTCCTGGTTTAAAGTATGTCAACACTGGGGTTGAGCATAACTTCTGTCGTAATTCGTCGAACGCCGCTTGTTCCTTGTCCCCCCATTCCCATTTGACGTCCTTCTTGGTTCTGTTGTATAGAGGTTTGGCTGTCCTGCTGAACCCTTCTATAAACCGTCGGTAGAAGTTGCAGAATCCCATGAATTCTTGGATTCCTTTCTTGTTGGTAGGTGGCTTCCAATCCCATATGGCTGCCGTTTTGACAGGGTCGACTTTCACTCCTTCGTTGTTGATGATGAATCATAGGTATTCCGTTTCTCGTTGGTGAAACTCGCATTTTGACGGTTTGAGTTTCATTCCTTGCTTTCTGATGGGTCGTATAATCGCGGCCACGTCTTTTTGGTGTTGTTCCAGACTGTCTGAATATATGAGGACATCGTCCAGATATACTATGCAGCATATGTCGATATATGACTGCAACGTCCTGTTGATCCATCTCTGGAAAGCCGCTGGTGCATTGGTTAGCCCAAAGGGCATAACCAAATATTCGTATGTGCCGTATTTCGTGGTGAAGGTTGTTTTCCATTCATCTCCTTCCTTGATTCTGACGTTGTGATAGGCATCCTTGATGTCCAGCTTTGTGTAGTATTTCGCGATCCATAGCCTGTCCAAGGCTTCCCCTATCAGGGGTAGAGGATACCTGTCTTTCTTGATGACGTAGTTGAGCGCTCGATAGTCGACACATCGTCGGAGTTTGCCGTCCTTCTTTTTGACGAACATGATGGGAGATCCTCCGTCGGAGTAGGTTTCTCTTATCCATCCTCGTTCTTCATTTTGCTTGATGTAGTTCCAGAGTTCTTCCAGTTCATCCTGGGAGAGCGCATCAATCTTTTTGACCGGCAGTCCTTGCCCTTCCTCGAGTTTGATGTCCAGGTCTACTCCTGGTCGGTGAGGCGGTAGCTTGGTTTTTTCTTCTTCTTCGAATACGTCCAAGTATCCGTGATATTCTTGAGGCACCATTTCCTCCAGCTTTCTTTTCTTTTGGTATTTTCCGCTCTTGATGGCTAGTTCGGTGCTAATGTTAACCGATTCTAGGCTTATTCTTCCTTCTTTTTTGTTGTACCTGAGGATACCCGTGGTTGTGTCGGGTTGTCGGTAGAACTTCCCAAAAGCTCGTGCGCTGATCTCGCAGATCTGGGCTCTGGAAGTTCCTGTGCTTCCAAATCCTTGTTGTCCTCGATCGGTCCTTCCCAGCTTGGGGACTTGGTAACAGTCGCTTTCGACTATTTTCTCCGTAATGAGCTGTGCGATTCGATCGCCTTTTTGGATCTGGTAGTCCTGGTCGCTCATATTGGCTAGTACCACTTTGATTTCGCCAGTATAGTCGGAGTCGATCACACCTGCATTGACAGCAATCTGATGTTTAACTGCCATGCCGCTTCGTGGTGCTATCCGTCCATAGGTTCCTTTAGGTGGTGTGATTGATATTCCAGTTGGGACAACCTCTTGTCCTCTGGCTGGAATAGTCCTTTCTTCGTTTGCGTACAGGTCGTGTCCTGCCGCCTTTGCCGATCCTCGAGTCAGTATTCTTGCTTGAGGATCAAGTAACCTAACTTGGATCCTCTGATCTTTCTTGCTTTGGGTCGCGCCGCACTCGACTTGCAAGTTCTTTTCTCGCGCCTCGTCTTCAGGTATTGCGTATACTGTTTGTGATTCCTTTAAACACCATGTCGTACACCTTTCGCTTTCGAAGGTGATCTTTCCTTGGCCCTAGTCGATTCGGGGACTGTGTTGCTTTAACCATGGCATCCCGAGGATGACTTCATGGTTGGGTAGTTTAGCCACTTGGAAGGTTGCCAATTCCCTATGGCTACCAATGTCCATAGATACTTTCGCTGTATGGGTAATTGGTCCCATAGCACTGGGCTGACCGTCCGCGAGGTAAACCTCTCTGGTCGTTCTTGCTTGCGTGGTTCTGATATTGTATTTGCTGCAGAACCCTTTGTCGATGAAGTCCTCGGTTGCGCCCGAGTCTATCATCGCGTTGATCGTAACTTGTCTTTTCGTGCCGTGTAGTCGTATTTGGACCATAATATGGTCGTTCTCATTGTCCAATGTTTCCGCGTTGTTCAGTGCCGCGTATAGGTTCCTCATCTCAATGGGCTTTAGTTTGGTCTTGTCCCTCAGACCATTGCTTACTGGGGACTTTCGTCGTTTCCCGACTCTTCTTCTGCTCCTCTTTCGACCTCCATTTCTCGTGCTTTGGCTGGTGGCCTCCATTGCTTCTTGTTGTCGGTTTTCTGTTCCCAGGTTGCTCCTTCTTTATTGCTCGCTTGGCTTCGGCATGCCGCGGCTCTGTGTCCTGGTTTGCCACATTTGAGGCATAGATTTGCCCTCATTCTTCGTTGGTGTTCCTTTGCCGAGATGTTGAATCCTGGTCTTCTTCGGGTAGCGTCCAATTCCATTGGATCACCTCGACTTTCGCTAATCGGCGTGGGTCTGAACGTTCCATTGACGTTTTGTGGTGTCGTGTCAAACTTCCCCGTTGGTCTTCCTTTTCTGATGTGGTCCATCATGCTGTGTTTGTTCTCTTTTGCAATTGCCCATCTAGTGATATCCAGCGTTGTTTTGAGATTGTCTGTTTCGCCTGCTTCCCAGGCGTCTTGTAGTTTCTTTGACATTCCTCCTAATAGGAGTCTGGTCAAGGTTCCTTCGTCGTATTCGGTTTCGGCTGGTATCATTCTAAATTCATTTGCATATTCCGTCATCGTTCCTCCGCTTTGCGTAATGCCCGTGATTTTGTTGCGGGCTGTTTCCTTGGCGTCCACGTCTCCGAAGTGCAGCTTGAGGGTTTCCACGAATTGTCCCCATGTTTTCCAGTTTTCTTCGAGTCTCCCTTCGACGTAGGGAACCAGCCATTGGCCGGCTGCTCCCGTTAGGAGTGATTTGGCGTAGGTTATCTTTTTGTGATACTGATCTTCGTTCCATCCTAAGGTATCGAAGTAAATTCCTTGTTGGACCAGGAATATTCTCAATTTGGTCCTTTCTCCCTCAAAGTGGGACGGTTGTTGGACTCGAGGGCGTTGCTCTGTTCGGGTAGCTATTTGAGCTACTAATTCCGCAAGTTGATCTCCTGTCAACCCCACTAGCGGGTTTGGCGCTGGTGCCGGTGCTGGACCTGGAACGGTACTCATTCTCCTGGCCCTCGGGGTCGTTGGGGAGAGTGTTCCTTCTGGCGATTCTTCTTCCGGTGTAACCGGGGTTGCTGTTCTCTGAGATCCCTCGTGGGAAAGTGCGGTGTTAAGTGCTTCTTCTAGTGCTGATCCTAAGTCGAGTGATCCTTCGTCCGGTGGGTCAAGTTCGATTGGTGACGCTAATGCTTGGGTTGGTGACTCGTCCTCTATAGGGTCGATATCCGTGGTGTCGTTGGGTGTTGCGATGAGACGCAACCAAATGTAACAATCCGATTGTTGTACACGTATGCAATAGGCAACGACTGTCGTCTCCTGCGTAAGCGAGTCTCGCTTTTCTGCACCAAGACGTAGGAACGTGCTATCTCTTGAGATAGTACGGTACTGGCTTGCTTGTCTTGGTTGGTTCGTGAGAGGTACTATCTCTTCAGATAGTAAGATGGGTGGATTGTCGTGTCTGATAGAACTATCACAATAGTCCTATGTTCGGGCAACCTGTCGAGACTATCACAATAGTCTCCAGGTTCTTTAGAGCGTAGGCTCTCGTAGAGGAGGAGTGTATGTAAAGAGAGTAAAGCGTAATCG